>Ga0315274_10001147_pt1 | contig 41170 bp, 29 predicted proteins | sample YL17G02_20_MG_FD_203700 | JGI IMG/M metagenome (GOLD analysis project Ga0315274, IMG submission 203700) | Sediment microbial communities from Yellowstone Lake, YNP, Wyoming, USA - YL17G02_20 | ecosystem: Environmental > Aquatic > Freshwater > Lake > Sediment | place: USA: Wyoming | collected...
GCTTGAACTGCGGGTGTAAAAGACCCCAAAACAAAAAGGCACATGATACAAAAAAAGAATCTTTTCATCATTTAGTGTAAATCAATCGATTGATTTATAGTGAGAACTCCCCGGCCTAAAGGCCGGGGCTTCTTCAAGGTAAAGTTCGAAACCCCGTATCGTCCGGCAAAGCCGGACTGGTACTGGGGTAAATATACTGCCAAAAAGCTAAAGGGTGATGGAGAGCAGAAAAAAGGGCAAACAAAAAACCGTACACTCCGTCAAAAAAACCTTTATGCCGAACGAAGATCAGCCAAAAAGTGCCTACCGGTTTAAAGACAAAATAGCTTAGGACACTACTTAGGTTTTTTTTAATTTTACTTTTCCGAAACGACTGCGCTGTTAACTTGATATAAAGACTTGCTTTTTTCCAATACTCATCAATCGAGTAATATGAATAATGATCTAAGGGATTAGTAAGATAAGCTATCTCTCCATCGACTATAATCTGTTCATGGACACTTTGACAGGGAAACCTACCTTTACCATTTTTGAATAAACGGATCACATAATCCGGGTATTGTCCTCCTTTTTTCAGCCAATGTCCCAAAAAATAATTTTTCCGCGGTAAATTATATCCTGCTATGTCGGGAGAATTAGAAATAACTTGCTGGATCTCCTGCTTTAATGATTCGCTGACTACTTCGTCAGCATCCAATTGCAAAATCCAGTCTCCCCGACAAGCTTCAAGCGCTTTTTGTTTATTAAGATGAAAAATCGGGGGATTATCAGCGCGAATAATTTTTACGGGATATTTTTCCGCAATCATCAGCGTTGCATCAGTTGACCCGCCATCAACGATCACAATCTCTGCTGCACAACCGACTACAGCATTAAGACACTTTTCTAGGTTCTTCTCCTCATTGTAAACTGCCAGCGCCACTGATAACTTCTGCATATTCTTTAGCATAAATACTTCTTAAGTAATAACTTACCCAAGACACCCATGACGCTTAACCAGGCTAAAATTGAGATTATGTCAGCAAAGTACCTTAGTTTCGTCTCAGTGAATTTTACCACGATCTCATGTTCGCCGGATTCGACCCAAAAAGTCATGAGTCCCCGGTAATCGGGATCTTGGAATTCAATTGCTACCGGTTGCTGGTCCACCCAAACCTGCCAACCGGGAAAGTAGAGCGTATTTTCTACCAGTCTGGACCTGCTGGCAGCCTTAAGATTATAGCGATGTAGGTTGGATTGCCGCGAAACCGTTGACCAGGTGGTCTTCCCCGTAATGACTTCCAGCACTGCTTGGGGCCGTTTTTCCATAAAGCGTACTGACCAGATCGGACTGCTTTCACCGGTATCGGTAGTACTTTCATAAATGCCGGTATAATAGTTTTCCGGTCTAATTAAGTACTTTTCAGGCCTCCACATCGAAAAAGTAGAGAGCGCCGCAATTAAGGCAAGTGCAATGATGAAGGGCAAGAGTTTTTTAGGTAAAAGGCTCGCTACAGCACCGGCGAGCAGAGCCGTCAGAAAAGTGGTCAATTCTAAGAACCGCCAGGGAAATTGGAATTTTTGGATTAAACTAACCTTCGCCCATAATGGCGCGGATAATTGAGTCATCAAAATGAGTGTTGCTACGAGCAGTATCAGTCCCCCCCCGAGAAACCACCTTATTGGTTTATTTTTCACTTTCAGCAGATACCAAATAGCACCAGCTACTCCCAACCAATGCACTAAACCTAATTGCTTGGTAATTTCCTGCCCACCACCGTAGCTCCAGGGCGAATAAAAGAACCGGCTCCAGGGCACAAATCTGCCGGTAAAATCTCCCTGTATAACGATATCACGCAGCGTATATTTCCCCTCCCAAAAGGCGGGCAACCAAAAAAAAGCGGATAATAAAAAACCCAGAGCGATAAACCAAAAACCAAAAATCAGGAAGCGACGTCTTTTTTTGGTCTCAAAAAAATAGAGATAAATTAAATAAAGGAAAATTACCGGCAGAAACATTAAACTGACCGCATTGTGAGAAAGCAGTAATCCAGCTAACCCTAAAGACGTAATCATTCCCCATTTAATTGGTTTTTTCGGAAATCGAGCTAATTGCAATAAACCAATCAAAATAATCGGCGGGAAGATAAAGGCTACGTGCTCGCCGATGGCTCCCCGTACATAGAGGTCAACAAATCGATACGGAGCAAAGCCGTAAAGAATGGCAGAGACGAAAGCCGGCACTGTTCCCCACTGAGCTCTCACCCACCAAAACATCGCAAATATACTAAAGATGAAGCTTACAGCAAAAACCAACTTAGTACTGTCTACCAACGAAAATCCTACCGAGTGGAAAAATGAGGCAAGATACGAAGGCAAGGGATAAAGAAACATTAAAATCGGATGCCCGTAGCCCCAGTTAAGGTTGCCGGCCCAGCGAGGAATTAAATTCCCTTCGCTTAAGGATTGAAAGAAATTCGCGATTCTGGCAACATGATCAGGACCATCATGACTAAGGGGTAAACCCGGCTTCAAAAGCGACCACAGCGGTAAACAACTCAAAATCAAAACTATAATCCACCCTGAAGTTTTCTTCATAGAGTTATCTAATTATTGGTTATTTCTATCACTCCAACTTTACCGTCTAAATAACTGTATTGACTCCGGACCGGTACATTCGGCGGAAATTCCGCCGGATTGCCGATAAATAAGGTCTGACGTAAATCTTTATCCTCCGACCAAATAATCGGCCGGAATTCCAGCTTGCCGATTCGGTGGGTTTGAGCCCAACCACCGGAAACACTGCCGCCCAATTGCTGATATTTTGTCGGATCAAGTCTATTGGTAAATAAATAAAACATATAAGATTGGTATAAGTTGTCTCTGTTGGAAACAATAATCCCGGTAAATTTATCTTTTTGACCCGGTAAGTCCTGCATCGCCCGGTATAAGGCAGTTTGAAAAGACTGCGACTGTGTTTTCGGAAAAACAAAGTAATATTGATAAGCAAAATAAACTAGGCTCCCGGTAACCAGGAAAGAAAAAACTGTGATGGCTAATTTCTTCATTTTTAAGGTGAGTAACCTTAAACAAGATACCAATCCTAAAGCTCCTAATATTTGCCAAACCGGCAAAAAGGTGAAAGAACGCATCGCATGGGGTGCCTGAGTCGTGATGGCAGCGGGTAAAGGAGCTGATACTAACCAAACGCCCAACAACAATTTATAACCCCGCAGTAAATTACTGCGCATCAGACTGATTATTCCGATGATGATAAACGGTAATTCCCACCAATAGAGTAAGCCTAAATTGGGTACTTTATGTGATTCCATCGGGCCTCCGGTAAAAAGCCATTGGGGCGAAAAATGCAGGAAATAATTTTGTAGAAAAATACGCAAACTAACGAGGCGGCGATTGTAATAAATTATTTCCCGCCAATCCCTATTTCCTGTAGCTATAGCCAGTTTAGTTAAACCGTCCTGATAAAGCCGGTTGTTTTCGTAATTAAATGCCGAAGTTCCCCGAAAGCGAATTAAAGCTTCCGGTGACAAAGCTACCCTAAGAATTGGTATTGCGATAATGCTAAACAAGACGACTGGCAGAATAAGTTGTCTTAGTCTGGCTATTAATTGCCTGTAGAAGATAATAGCAATACTTACAATTAGAATTGGGACAATTAATTTTTGACTTTGGTAAGAGTTGAGAGACAGCGCGAAACAAACACTGCTGAAACTTAACCACTTTTTCCCTGACTTGGTGTCTATGGCTTTGACAAAAAAATAAACTCCCGCTGCTACCAAAGTTAAGCCCAAGTTTACCTCGTGACCCAAACGGGAGAGGTAAATATGCCAAGGAGAGACAGAGAGTAAAATTGCGGATAAATAGGCAATTTTGTGGGAATTTACAATTTTCAACCCGCCAGTCGGCAGGGCAAGTTTACCATTTTTAAATAATTCCAAAGTCAATAAATAAGTAAGCCAGACGCAGATAACTGACAGGATCACTGATGGCAGCCGGACTGCAACGGTGGTAAGTCCGAAAACCCACACAAAGGGGATAACCAAATAAGAGTAGAAAGCTGGCCGAAAGTCATCGTAAGCGCGCAGGATGAGAGGAAATTTCGTACCATATTCATCGGCACCGGTCTTGAGAATGGAGTAGGCATTATAACCCAGGGAAACTTCATCCAGCGAGGGACCCGGAGGAACACTGTTTAATTTATACAATCGTAAAAAGGCGGCCAAAAAAAGAATGGCCAGCAAGGGAAACGTCTTTTTAAATGGCTGCGACATAACCTTTATTCGCCAAGCGAAATCGCCGGGCTACCGTCCAAATAATTAATAAGTTTGAGAGTGGGAGGAACCTCCCTGGGAGTTCCGATATAAAGAGTTGAGAAATCATGAATTTCCTGGTTCCAGGCGATGGGACGAAATTCATAAATATCAAAACGGTTACGGTTCTCGGCAAATCCACCTGAGGCTGTACCGCCTTCTGCCAAGTATTTAACCGGGTCGTATTTAAGAAAATAGAGAAAGAACATATGCGGTTGTTCCAGTTTGGTAGAAACCACAATTTTTTTATACCTGGCACGATTTAATTGCGTATAAGCCACTGCCTCCTGGTATCCGTATTGCCAACAGCGGGAAAATTCCCGGTTCATCTGCACAAAATAGAGATCGAGATATTGCACAAAATTAAACACGATAAAGATGGCATAGATACCAAACATGATTAAATAAAGACGTTTTGTGAACTTTGATACGTGGATAAGTTGGCAAACGGAGACTATCCCGTATGCGGTAAATATTTGAAAGGTGGGTAAAAACACGATACTTCTAATTGCGTGCGGAGTTTCCGAAGTTGGCGAAGCCGCAATCGGTGCAATCAGAAACCAGCCAAAAATGAGATAGGCCGCACGATTGCCGGTTTTGGCAAATTGATAAATTCCATAGAGTAAAAACGGCAACTCCCAAAGATATAATAAACCCATACCGGGTGCATGATGCCGGTCATTGTCACCGGTTAAAAATAACCAACGCAGAGAATAATGCGATAGATAACCGTCCAAGATGGTTTTAGCCCAAACAATCCTCCGGTTATCAAAAATTATTCCCAGGGGATTATGGTTTTTCTGATCCTCGGCCAGCTTAGCTACACTGCGGGCCAAGAGTCCTGTTTGATCAGCCAGTGAACTTGTTCCTCTAAAACGCATGAGAGTGGTCTGATTAAAAAATACCGGAATTAAGGGAACGGCAATAATTATCCCAACTATTGAACTGATGAGAACCTTCTTCTTGGCTGCTAAAAGTTCCCGTCGGTATAAATATGCCAGTAAACAAACGATTAAGGGAAGAAAAATTCGTTCGCTGTGATAGGCATATAAGCCTAAGGCAAAACACGAAGCACTGGCAATCATCGCACCCTTCTTCTTTAAACCGAAGAAAAAGAAGGCAATAGCCCAAATGTTAAGGGTTAAACCTATATTAGCTTCAAAAGCAATCCGGGAAAACTGGAGATGCCAAGGAGAAAGAGCCAACAGCATGGCGCTGACCAGCGCTATGCTATTGGAATGATGAATGATGAATGATGAATGATGAATAGCTTCTTTTGAACTTTGAGCTTTGTCCGCCAGCTGGCGGATTGCGCCTTTTTGTACTTGAAATAATTCCATTACTAAGAAATAAGTCCCTACAACTGCCAGTACCCCTGCAACCGCTGAAGGCAGTCGCACTGACCAGGTATTGAGTCCGAAAAGCGCAATTGAAGGAATGGCCAAGTACGCATAAAGTGGGGGTTTATAGTCGTCAAAAGAACGCAGTACCAGCGGAAACTTGGTGCCGTATTCATCCCGACCGGTTACGAGGATGGAATAGGCATTATAACCGAGGGCTGCTTCATCCCAATCCGGACTTGGCGGAATACTACCCAATTGCCAAAAGCGTAAAACCGCTGCCGCAAGCAGAATCAAAATCAAGCAAAAGTTGTTTTTAAAAAATTTCATAAAAGGTCATAAATGACTAAAATCGGCTTACCATTTAAAAGATTAATCGTTTTTAAAACGTGCGCATTGCTGGGTATCTCATCAGGAGGAACGATATATAAATTTTGCTTATTTGATTTATCATAAACGCTGCGGACAAACAGGTATTTTCCTAAGCCTCCGACGTTATAAAATCCGGCAGCGTCAAATCCACCCTGAACCTCTGCCCAAAATACTTCCGGCCTCATCTTTTCATAAAAGGCTACGTAGATATAAGGTCTCCCGATATTTTCGCTCAAAATAATATTCTGATATTTATCTTTAATCGGCTGAGTGTACCTTATCGCCTCCCGGTAACCATACTGCCATTCGCCTGAGTATTCCGTAGCATAATGGTTAAAGTAGTTATGCCAAAAATAGCCAAAGCTAAAAGTCAACAGCAAAGAGACAACAGCCAAGAGAATATTTTTCCTTACGCCTGACAGTTGATGCTTGAGGCTTGATACCAGGCCGAAGGCAGTAAAGATTTGCCAGACGGGTAAAGTATTTTCCGTACGTAGCGCATGAGGGGTTTCCCGGGCCACGGCCGCCGGTGCGATGGCTCCCAAAAGCCAGAAGATGAGTAACCAAAAAGCTTTTCTTTCATGAAGGGCTAAATAATATACGCCTAATACCAAAAACGGCAACTCGACCAGATAAAGCTCACCGGAATCCTGCAGGGAAAACTTGGGGTTACCGTCCCCTTTAATGAATAAAAATCTGGCCTCTAAGTGGTCCAAAAAGTGAGTGAAATAACTACGGAAATAGCCCCAGCGACGGTTGTGGATTAAACGCGACCACCAAAGATTACTATCGTTTGTAATCCGTTGATTAGCTACGCGCACAATGGAGTCATCGGTAAAAATACTCACTTCCTGAAAACGCAGCCTCGCTGCCGGAGACAGTAAATGCGGCAAAATCGGAAGCAGTACTACGCAGGCAATGATCATCCCGCTTACCGTCTCTTTACGATGTTTAAGAAATTCTTTTCCGCAAAATAGTAATAATCCCAGGGCGAGTATTGGACTAAAATACCGGGCGCTGTTAAAAGTATAAACGACAGCTGCAAACGGCAACCAGCAACAATAGAGTAATTTTGGCCGGTAACGGGCGCGCAAAACCAGCCAAGCCCCCCAGACAATAAACATTACAGCAATATTTGCCTCAAAACCAGCCCTGGACAACTGCCAGTGCCAGGGGGAGATAGCCAGTAAGAAAGCAGTAATAAGAGATAAGTGATAAGAAATAAGTGAATTACGGAATAATTCTTTGACTAAAAAATATGTCAAGAGCACCGTCAGGGTCCCTGCCAGTATTGACGGCAACCTTACGGCAAATTCGTTTAAACCGAAAAGGGCGACACTTGGCACAGTCAAATAAATCGGCAAGGAAGGTTTATAGTCACCGAAGGCCACAAAGCTGTTTAGCGGCAGAAAGCGACCATGTTCATCGCGGCCGGAAGTTAAAATACTATAAGCATTATAACCGATCGACACTTCATCCCAGGACAAAGCTGGGGGAATTTTATTTACTTGGTAAACCCTGAGGAAAAAAGCTACCGATACTATTATTAAGATCGGGATAATTTCTTTGGTCCAGAACTTTTTCATCTCATTGTCCCTCAGTGGAGAGGGTTTGTTCGTCTACTAATTTAACTACGCCCAGCATAAAGATACTTGAGATATAGGCAATGTGGCTGTTGTTAAAGTAACGGCTAAAATACCAAAACACCAGGAGAAATAGGCTATAACTTATGAGTAGGCCCGACATCAGAGGCTTTCGGTGTAACCGCATTATAAGCAAGATTAAGATAGGTATACTAATCATCGCTTGCCAAACCACAAAAGGATAGTAACTATGCAGATCTTTAATGATCCCCCACTGGTACAGTACCATTCCCCAGCCGTAACCGGAGACCGGATAGGAATTGGCTGCTTTACCGCTTAAATAAAATACCACGCTGTCGGCGAAAGCTTTAAAGTTCCAAATAAGAAAAGGCAGAGCCAGTAGTCCGACCACGAGTCCGACAGGAACCAGCGCTTTAAACAGCTCCGTAATTGACCTTTTTGCTTTGACCCAAAGGTAAAAGCCGTAAAACGGTAAAATAAACCAAATAGTTTGTTTGGACATGCAAGCCAAACCCAGGATAATGCCTGACCAAATAAGTTGCTTTTTTTCCAATAAATAAAGCGACCACATCAGCCAGAATAAGGCAAAAAGGTCACTTCTTCCTTCCAAAAAGTAGTTTACCGTAGCAGGAGAAAGTGCTGTCATAATTATGGCCAGACGCGCCAGATCTTTATTTTTCAGCCATCGGTAAATTACTGCCAGCAATCCAACTAAACAAGATAGCAGTGCCATCCGGCCATCAAAAAATCCCAAAATGGGCAAGGAAATAAAATAAAAAATAAAAGGAAACAGTAAATACCAGGGTGGCATGACAAAATGGAATAAAGCCGGATTCACCGCCGGTTGACCCAGCTCGTCATAATGAAACGACTCAACCGGTGTACCAAAATACGTCTCCCGATAAGGATTTCTGCCCTGAAGTAGATAGCGCATCGCTGCTTCCTGCTGAAGAATAATGTCATGCACGCCGTAAACCGGCGCAGTTTTAGCGCGATCCGCAATCAAGGTAATACTGCTCCCTCCCAACACAATGATTAAAATTAGTATCATGAAGAAGTTTTTAAACTTCTCCTGCCAAAATCTACCTATCCGGCTAATTTGACCAAGACTGAATAAAAGATTTACGGTTAAGAGCAAAAACAAGATTCCGAATAACCAATACGGAGTTCCTTTAATCGGAAGAATCCGGTAATGCATTACCAGGGGGACAGCAAGTGCGAATAAGATAACGGCATTGATGGCCGAAAGATTCATAGTTCAATTGAAGCTCCGAGGGTTATAACCCTCGAATTCCCTCCTTAGTATACCAATCTCCTTTGTGATCATAAAGCTGAAATCCCGCTGAGCGGGATTATAGCGCGTGAGAGCTTATCACGTAACTCTAGCGTTGATAGCTGAAAATTTTGCTGCCGTTGGTTGAGACAACTCCTGCTAGTCTGAATTTAGCTAAATCGATCACCGGATAGGACCCTTCGCAATGCGCCTCGTAACAAAGCGCATTAACCAGATTTTTCGAACGCATTTCCGGTTCGCTTGGACAGTTGTCGCCATCACACAACAAAAATAATTTAGCATAATTTGAAGCAGTGACGGGTTGAGGATGGCTCTCTGCCAAAGTTAAAAAATAGCGATAATGCAGATCGGAAAAAGAACGCGAATTGATGAGGGTAAAAGAAAATGGCTGGCCACCGGCTTGCTCAAGCATTGCGTTGGTTAATAATTTGATACGTGTCAGATCATTGACGCCGGTCTTGAAACTATCAGTGGCTCGGAGATTAATAACGATCATTAATCCCGGAATTAACCACCACAGCTTCCCTAATCTCGCGAGCCGCAATCTGGCTAAAACCAATCCGAAAAAAATGAAAGGCAGAGGTAAAAGAAAATTTAAATAATGCTCGAAAATTGTTCCTTGGTAAAAGCTTAAGGCTAAAACTCCCAAGAAATACCATAATCCTAAAAACCAGGTCCAAAATACCCGCTTGGATAAGAAAAAAAGAATTAACCAGATAGCCGCAGTCAAACGAAGATCAGAGATCGGAAATAAACGGTTGGTCACATGACCGGACAGGTCAATCATCCGGAAAATCCCAGGGGTCGCGGCTACCGCCTGATTCTCTCGAAATAATAAAGTCAGTATTAGTTCCCGGAAGTCCTTCCACTGGTGCAGGGCTTCATAGTAAAGAAAAGGAAATAAAGTCAGGATAAAGATAACTAAACCGGCAATTATCCAAATACAAATTTTCCCGTACGATTCTTTTTTCTTTTTCGTAAAAAAGATATAGACACCGAATAAACCGCTTAAGGCTATTAATAACAAGTTGGGGTAATGGAGTTGCACAAGAATTCCGACTGATAACCCGATCAAGGAGAAATACTGGAAGCAGCGTTTTTCCACTATTTGATAAATTGCAATTAAAAAAAGGAGGACAAAAGGAACGATTAAATTCGGTTCCCAAAGCGTACGCTCTGCGGTGACGATGGAGGGGGCCACGGCATAGAGGCCAGCTACCGTAATACCGATGGCGGCATTAGTTAACCTTGAGATTAACCAGTATAAAAGATAAACCGAAACCACGCCGAATAAGGCTACGGTTCCGGCTGGTATCAGGGGATTAAATTTGCCCAAGATAAAAGCAGGGCCGATCAGGTAATAATAAAAGGGGCCTAGTAATTGTCCCGTCAATACCGGCGGACCCACCAGCGGCAATTGTTTATGTTGCCAGGCTTCATAGATGACCATTCCGGTTCTCCCCTGGTCGCCTAAAAATTCGGTCAGCGCTTCCAGACGATAAAATCTTAAGAATAGAGCAACAGTTAAAACCGCAACAAGAAGAAAAAGGTGTTTTCTTGCTATAATTATACTTAGCAATGCCTTGAATTTCATGAAATCATTAAAGCATTATTTTATCATTAGTGCAATTTCACTACTGCCGCTGCTTCCTGCTATCTTTACCGTCGACCTGCCACATACCCACGACGGCTTGGTTCATCTCTCCCGCATTGCTGCCTATTATACAGAGCTTTCACGCTTACAAATTCCGCCGCGTTGGGCAACTGATCTTAATTATGGTTATGGTCTCCCCTTATTTAACTTCATCTACCCCTTACCGTATCTTCTCGCCAGCGCTTTTGTGGCTTTGGGATTAAGTTTAGTTTTTGCCTTCAAAGCAGTGCTGATATCCAGTTATCTGCTTTCGGGAATTTTTATCTTTAGTTTTGCCCGAGAGTTCTTTCGGGATACCAGAAAAGCCTGGGCGGTAACTATCTTTTACCAATTTGCGCCTTTCCGGCTCGTCGAACTTTGGGTGCGGGGTAGCTTTGGCGAGTGCCTAACCTACGCTTTTTTACCTTTAACCTTGTGGGCTCTGGCTCGACTTTTTAAGAAAATTACCGTCAGTAACCTAGTTCTAACTGCTTTGTCGCTGATGCTCGTAATTTTAAGTCATAATTCCGTCAGCCTGGTCTTTTTTGCGATAATCGCTCTATTTGTAATCTTTTTTTCCCCTAACCGTCGGACTTTACTGTACAGCTCGGTCGCTCTGGGACTGGGTCTCATGGCATCTGCTTTCTATTGGCTACCTGCTCTCCTCGAACATAAATATACTTACGGAAATTTATTAATGCGTGACCTTTTTCGTACCCACTTTCCGCCGTTAATTAATTTTTTCCTGCCTAACTTTTTCAATTCTTCAAAACTGCAAACCGGGGGAGTCGCAAGCCAGTTCGGTTTATTTCAGGTAATTGCCCTGGGATTGGGTATCTATGTTTTTTTCCGAAAAGCAACGGAAAAAAAATTAAAAAGAATCATTCTCTTTGCCTTCGGTTTATCTATTATCGCCTTACTCCTGATGCAACCGGTCTCTCTCTGTCTTTGGGAAAAGTTTTCTCTGCTCAGACAATTTCAGTTCCCCTGGAGACTGCTATCCGTCATCGTTTTGACTACGTCACTGTCCTCCGTCAGTTACTTAGAATTGCGCATTTTCCGTAAGCCTCTTGCCTATCTGGTACTTTTAATCTTGGTAGTGCTTACAACCATGTATTACTGGTTTCCTCCGCTGGGATTTGACCGGATTAGAAATGAAAGTATTTACTGGAATTATCCCTTAAACACTACTTACTTTGGTGAAACGGATGTAATTTGGTCGGCCGGTCCTGCCAAAGCCTACCCCCAAGAAAGAGTTGAAGTCTCTGAGGGGATGGCGAAAATCAGCAATTTTTCGCAGAAAGGATCAGATTTAAGCCTGACGGTAGAAGCCGCCAAGCCAAGCTGGGTCGTAGCTAATTTGCAGTATTTTCCCGGCTGGCGCGTTTATATTGACGGCGCTAAAACTGCTATCGAGTTCCAAAATCCTAATTGGCGCGGTTTAATCACCTTTCCCGTTCCCTCCGGAACCCATCAAGTCAAGCTTACTTTCGGCGAAACTCCGCTCAGACTGATAGCTGATATCGTCTCACTAGCTACTTTTATCTCGTTACTCGCTCTCTTACTATCTAGGAAGTTAATTATTTACAAGTATGTCAAAGTTTAAGCGAATTTATCCGTTATTAATCATTTTAGGGGTAGCGCTCATTTTCTTTGCCAAAACCATTTTTGGGGGACTGGTTCCCTTTCCGGGAGATTTACTACTCGCTGAATATAAACCCTGGCGCACTGCTTCCTATGGCGGTTATATCCCCGGCTCCATCCCTCATAAAGCGCAGTATCCCGACGTCATCCGTCAATTGTATCCCTGGAAAACATTGGTAGTCAGCCAGCTAAAAAAATTCAAGCTACCCCTCTGGAATCCCTATAATCTTGCCGGGGCACCACTGGCCGCAAATTTCCAATCAGGCTCCTATTATCCTCTAAATATTTTTTACTTAATCTTTCCCCAAAAAGCCGCCTGGACAATTTTAGTGATACTGCAACCGCTGCTGGCGATGATTTTTACCTATCTTCTATTACGTCAGTTCAATTTCCATATTCTGGCTTCGCTTTTAGGGGGCCTTACTTTTGGTTACTCCAACTTTTTCACCGTTTGGCTGGAATATAATACCGTCGGCCAGGTAATTTTATGGTTACCTTTGGTTTTGCTGGCGCTGGAAAAATTACTTAAGCGAAATTCTCCGGTCTGGAACTTAATCTTGATCGGAAGTTTATTCTCTAGTTTAACTGCGGGACATCCGCAAATATTTTTCTATCTCTGGCTGGTCGCTTTATTTTATTACTTATTCCGCAGTCGGTTCGGCCGTGATTGTCGTTTTATTGTCTTAGATTTCATCCTGCCTTTAGGAATCGGTGCGCTGCAGCTGGTTCCCGGAGTTGAATTAATTAGCCAGTCTGCCCGTACAGTACAGGATTATAGTTCACTGGTTAACCGGGTACTGCTCCAGCCATACCAACTAATCATGTTTTTCATCCCCGACTTTTTCGGAAACCCGGCTACCCGTAATTATTGGCTTTCCGATACTTATCTCGGAAAAATCTGCGGTATCGGAATCGTACCACTCGTCATGCTGATCTGGGTAAATTGGAAAAATCCCCGGATAAAATTCTTTACTTTACTGGCTGCTGGCATCTTAATTCTGGTCACTAAAAATCCCTTAACCAGCGTACTGTACAGAATACCCTGGCCGATTTTGGCTACCAGTAGTCCGACTCTGGCAACCTTTTTAATCACTTTTTCCCTGTCGGTATTAGTCGCTAACGGGATGCATCATCTCTTAACGGCCAAATCCTCTTTTCAAGCTAAATATCCCAATTTATTGATCCTCACTGGCCTCTTTCTAATAATGGGCATATTTTCGTTTATTGCTCCCTACTGGCAGCAGATTCCCGGCAGAGAAAATTTACAAACCGTGGGAGTGAAACAAACTATCTACGGTTCCGGCTTGTTTTTTATCTCACTGGGGGGAATTTGGCTTCTTTCTAAGTTAAAAAGGCATAACCTGCTTCTCGTCGCCTGCTTCCTGATTATGATCTCTGTCTTCGAATTAAACCGCTACTTTTTACGTTTTAATCCTTTCGTTCCGCCAAGCTTCGTTTTTCCTCAGCACGAAATACTTACCTATCTTAAGGATCAGGCCGGAATTAACCGTTACTGGGGTTATGGTAATGCGGCAATCGATGCTAATTTTGCCACCCAATACCAAATTTTTTCTCCTGACGGTTATGACCCTTTATATCCCAAGCGCTATGGCGAATTTATCCAAACCTCCGTCAGCGGACACCTCCCCCAATCCTTTACCGGACGTACACGCTCGGATGCCGTGCTTGTGCCAGGGTACGGAGAATCAGATTTAAGCGCTAATCTGTCTCGTCTCCGAATTATGGATCTTTTAGGGGTTAAATATGTGCTGGACCGAACGGAAAACAACAGCAATGAAATAACCTTTCCGCCTGACAGATTTAAATTAATTTATGTTAAAGATGACTGGAAGATCTTAGAAAACTTATTAGCCTTACCGCGTATTTTTTTGGCCTCTAATTACCGTGTTTTTGCCGATAGTAATGAGTTCGAAAAAATATTCTTCGATTCAAAATTCAATCCCCGGGAGACCGTGCTGCTTGAGGAAGCGTTAAATGAACCACTTACCAGCGCTGATAACGGTCAAATAGCTCTCGTTGACTATCAGCCCAGTATCGTTACGCTGTCTGTCCGGGCTGATAGCAGGCAGTTATTGTTTCTCTCGGACGTTTATTCTCCCGGCTGGCAAGCAACTATTGACAAAAAGCCTACGAAGATTTACCGGGCTGATTATACTTTTCGGGCTTTAGTTGTTCCCGCCGGAGAACACCGAATCGAATTCCGCTATCATCCGCTAAGTTTCCGTGTAGGTATCCTTATTTCGCTAATCAGCTGTATATTCACCATCCTTTTTTTCTGCTGGACAAAAAAGCATGAAAAATAAAAATGCGTGTTTAATGCTGGTCTTGATTGTCGCTCTGGCGGCGTTCCTGCGCCTCTACAAACTTTCCTCGATCCCTCCGGGCGTCAATCGCGATGAAGCCAGTATCGGTTATACCGCTTATTCCTTACTTAAAACCGGTAAAGATGAATACGGACGGACCTGGCCTGTCTCATTTCAGTCTTTCGGTGACTGGAAACTGCCCCTTTATATTTATACCACCGTTCCCTTTGTCAAGGTTTTTGGCCTAAATGAGCTCGCCGTCAGGCTGCCCTCAGTATTGGCAGGAATCCTGACGGTGCTCTTGACATATTTTTTAGTCAAAGAATTATTCCGTAATTCACTTATTGTTGATCGCTTATCTCTTATTGCTGCCTTCTTGCTCTCTATCTCTCCCTGGCATCTGCACCTTTCCCGTGTGGAATCCGAATCAAATTTGGCAGTTTTATTTATCGTCTCAGGCTTGCTTTGTTTTTTAAAAGCCATCCGTAACGATAAAAAGACTTATTTCTATTACCCTGCCTTTATACTCTTCGCGTTAACTTATTATACTTATCATGGCAGTCATCTCACTACCACCTTAATTTTGGGCGGGTTATGCTTTATCTATTTTAAAAAAATTCGGAAAGATCTAAACTTCTCGATGGCGTTAGTCATTTTTCTCTTGCTGGTATCTTCTATCTTCGCGAAAACCTTGTTCTCCGCCGACAAAACTAAACTGGCCGGCATCAGTATCTTCGGGGACCCCGGCGTCGTGCACCAAAAGATCGAACTTCCGCGCCTAGAGCATCAAAATCCGTCATCTCTCTGGGCACGGTTGGAACATAACAGAGTCACTTATGCCCTCGTCACGGTAACTAAGAATTATCTCGCGGCTTTCAGTCCTAAATTTCTTTTTCTCGCGGGCGGAGGCAACCGCGCTCACAATATCGCCAATTTCGGCAATCTCTATTTGGCTGAGGCCCCCTTCTTTTGTCTGGGAATCTGCTATCTACTTGGCAAAAGAAAAGAATTATTCGGCCGGCTACTGCTATGGTGGTTACTGGTTAGTCCTATCGCGGCCAGTTTGACTAAAGATGCTCCTCATACTAACCGGATGTTTGCAATTTATCCTCTTCCGCCGATTTTAACCGCCCTAGGCCTAATCTGGGCAGCGAGGAGAATCAGGGAAACTGTGGGGAAAAGAATGACCATAATTTTGCTTTCCCTGATCGCTTTAGGCTTTACGGCTAATTTCCTGATTTACCTTGACCGCTATTTCTTTCGATTCCCCCGCGAAGAAGCACGGTATTGGGGCTATGGTTATCAGAAGCTGACGGCGATGCTGGATAACCCCGAGAATCTCAGTAAAAAGATCGTGATCTCCCACCCGGAAGCTTCACCCTATATTTACTACCTGTTTTATTCCGCCTATGATCCGGCCCGCTATCAGCGTGAGGCAGTCCGTTACCCGCCAACGGAAGACCAGTTTATCCATGTGGCGAGTTTTGATCGTTTTGAATTCAGAGCAATTGACTGGAATCGTGATCTTAAGCTTGATAATACGCTTTTAATTGATTTTTCCCAAAATATTCCCCAGGAATTAGTGAAGGTCTCTCAGAATATTTATCTTCCTAACCGCGATCCCTTCTTAAGTATAATCGCCAGTAATAATAACTAAGGCTGGAAAGCAGGCCCAAACTACTGATTATTAATCCGAGTTTGACCATATCCGGTCGATATATAAAGCTGATTTCGTGTTCTCCGCCGGGTACTGCCACCAGGCGAAAAGAGTAATCGGCAAGGTAGATTTTCGTGGGCTCTCTATCGACCGTGGCTATCCAGCCGGGAAAATAGTTATCACTTAAAAATAGTAGTCTTGGTTTGTCTGTTTTGACTTTGATGTTGATCAATTCCGGCTCATACGTCAGAATTTCGACGCTCCCTGGCGAAGGATTAGACTGAACGGTCTCACTTAACTTAGAAGAGCTCAGGCCCGGATCCTCCTCCAGGATGACAGTTCGGCCAAGATCTGTCTTCGGGTCAAACATTTCCGCGACGGCTTTTTCTCCATCCGGCTCGACGAGATAATTATCCACTAAGAACGCCCGCGCCAGCGCTTCCTGATTCTCCCAAATCCGCCAACGCCGGTCTTCCCAGACGATTTTCAGTTGCTTAGCCTCAGGCAGTCTCTCCAGGCCTTCCTGAGCCGGGTCTTCTTTAAGCTTAAACTCCAGGATATATTTCACTCCCAAAAGTTCCATTAAGCGTTCACGGGTAGGGTTATCCGTAAATAAGTAATCTTTTTCCCGGACCGCTTTCAGGGTGGCGTCACTGCGGGCCACACTCCCGGCGATCTGACCATGACTGGAAATAGCAGATAAAAGTTCGCCGTAACGGCGGGAATAGATGGCGTCATAACCTTCCGCCGAATATAACCCGTAATAACTAAGCACACTCGGCTCAAAATAGGCATCACCAAATCCCCAAACCCGATTGATTCCGGCCAACTGCCGGAGTTTTTGGATTACCGGAAGTTCGGGATAGACAAACTGCCGTTCGGAGAAATATAGATATTTATTAGCAAAATATAAGCCTGAGGAGCAAATTAAAATAAAACAGTAAATAAATAATAATTGAGGTTTTTTGCGGATAATTAAAATAGTCAACCAGGCAAAAGCTAGGAATACGGAGGGAAGGATCAAATTCCTGAAAGAGATAGTGCTATAACGAAGCCAGAGTTTCCATGCTTGATCACCTGTAAAATAGGGACAATAACTTTTCAGAACTCCAGTTAAGTAAGGCTTCGCACACCAGGATTCAATTTGAGTATAATTTCTGGTAATCAATAAGGCTAGTCCTACCCAAAACCATAAAAGAATGAGCACTAGCGACGGTAAGCTTAGTGCCTGGAGCCACCGTCGCCAAGCTTTTTGCTTCTCTAGGGCCGCAAAACCGTAAGCAGCCAAAAGTGAAAAGATAAAACCGGCTACGGCAAAATTTCTGCCCGGATGAAAGGAAGAAAGCATTGGAACGCGCAAATAATACCAAATCCAGCTCGTAGGTAAGGCAAATCCTAAAGAAAAAAAGACCAGACCCAGTATCTTCCAAAAGCGGATCTTGGCCTTGGTCTTCTGCAAATAAAGATAAATTACCAAAACTAGGGGAATAATGCCTAAATAGATCATTTTGTCGTGATAAGTTGACCGACCGTAAAAATAGCTGTAATTCGCCGAGTTGCCCCAGAAATCAGGAGCGACTAAGGTCGCTAAGTGATTGACAGGCATTAGGAAAGCTTCAAAAATAAATTTGCCGGCGGTGGAACTGCGCGGTGACAATAAGTAGGCCTCCAAAGCGGGCAACCATTGCATGGCGGTAATCGCCACGGAAAAGCTGCAAGCTAAAAAAATCATTAACAGACGCTTTTTTCTTTCCCCGAGAGGTGCATTTTTCTCGAAGTAACGGAAGAGGTTCCAAGCAATCACTACCATCCAGAGGTAAATTGTCAGTTGCATAAACCCGGCTAAAATTGAACAAGATAGGGCTAAGGTAAGCAGTAAAAATCCTCTATACTTCCGGGTATTCCAGATCAACTCTGAGGCATATAAAGCCAGCGGTAACCACAAAATACTGTGCTCAACAATGACCGATTCCTCCCACTGCGCTACCATCCAGCCGGACAGGGTAAAAGTTAAGCTTCCTAAAAATCCGGCCCGCCAAGACAGATTGAGGGAGCGTAAAAAAAGATAGGTAAATAACCCGGATAAAAGCGGTTGAATTATCACGAGCAAACTCCAACCGTCAACGAGTCCGAAAAGGAAAAAGAGAAAATTTAAGGGATAAAATAGAGCTACCTGGTAAGTGGCCAGATGGGTATTGCCCGAAAAAACATAAGGATTCCAAAGCGGCAACTTACCTTGTTTCAGGACATCGAAGCTGAATTTCTTATAGGGATAAAAGAAACGGACAATATCTTCACCGATCGGCTTAAAGGGTGCACCGTTAGGAAATCCTTCCCATTGCTCCCCGCGAAATGGGCTATAAACGGAAACCAACAAATTGGCAGGAAAAGGAATCTGCTTACGGAAAAAGTACGGCCGAAAAAGCAGAATGGCCAGTAAGCCATAAAAGAGAATTATCGAAACTAAGGCGATGAGATTGGTGCGATGAGACGTCATTTCTCCGGAAAAATTTCACTGTCTTTTTTCCGCCAAAGGCGACTCTGAGCTAGGCGCCTAGCCAAAATCTGCGGGAGCCGCCATAAGGCCCCAAGATACCCCTGCCACATCAAAAAATCTCCGCTAGTCAGGGCCTGAAGCAGCCTGATGGGTGTCCAAAATGCATGCTGGCGGATAAGCCTCCCGTCCGAAAGGTTTTTCCAGATAAAAATAAATTGGTTACGGTAAACAATGCGCTTGACTTCAGTTGGCGTATATTCCCGTTGGATTTTACCTTCCTCGTGAAAATGGCCGACTACACTTTGGGGTTCAAAAACCAATTTATACCCCGCTTTAAGTGCCCGGTAGGATAAGTCGATATCTTCCCAATAGAACGGATTATAAAGTGTATCCATGCCTCCCAGTTGGTCCCAGTATTTTTTACGAAAGGCCCCGCTCCCGCCGGCTACCCAAGCGGTATCGCTCCGGTTTATTTCACCCCGCTCGTGGATAAAATAGCCTTTTTTCCATTTAGCTTCACCTCTGCCTCTGAGAGTTACTCTACCCTGCTCGTGGCTTTCCTCTAAACAGCCCACGGCAAACACTTGCGCCTCCCGAAAATGATGCAGTAGGGGTGGCAAAAAACCCTTTTGCGGCTGTACGTCAGTGTTTAGAAGCACTACGAGATCGCTATGAGCTCTAGCTACCCCGCAGTTCACATTACCGGCGAATCCCTGACGCAATCCATTGGCTACGACTTTTACCTGCGGAAATTTTTCCTTAAGTAAATCTACTGACTCATCGGTAGAGGCATCATCCGTGACGATTATTTCTGCCCCGTTTGAAGCAGCGATGACCGAAGGCAAATTCCGGTTTAAAAGATAAGCACCGTTCCAATTGGGCAAGACTATACTTACGGATAAGTTTTTTTCCGGCATGATAGTGTGAGGATATCACGGAATGATTGAATAATTCAATCTAATCCTGTGATTACCGGCTGGGACGAGAATTCCTTGAAATAGATAATTCACCCGGTAAATCTGGGTCTTTTGCTTATCAATCTGAGCTTTCCATCCGGGATCATAAGGATTAACTATCACTAGCATTCTTGGCACTGCCGACCGGGTTTCCAGGATAAGATTCGAATCAGTATATTCCGTAAAGTTTACCGTTTCCTCCGGGGCCAACGGCGTGTCAATTAACTCGAATGAATCCCGGCTTACGGCGGTAGTGCGTGCATTAATCCTGAATAATTCCGTAATTTCTGCCTGCTCGTCTTTTACCGAAAGCACTTTTTCCGCCCAAAAAGCACGCGGCAAAAACCTTAAATCTTCGTAAACTCTGGTTTCCCCTTCTTGGAAGACCGGGGCTAGAAACGGCCGCTTAACCTCACTCAGAGTTAAGATATACCGTATATTAAAGAGCGGCAAGAGCGGTGAGTCAAGGTTGTCAGTCACTAAGATCCGGTTGAATCCATAGGGCGGATTAAGGTCCGGTTGGCCGCGGGAGAGAGCCGCCAGCAACTTTTCGTAGCGGCTACTGTAGAGCGGATCGTATCCTTCGATGGTTTCAATTCCAAAATAAGCGCCGGTATTGGGCGGTAAAATTCTTTTATCCAAACTCATCACTCTAAACGGTTTAGGTTGCGCCTGTTTTAAAAAATTGATCACACGTGTTTGTGGGAAGAAGTATGCTCCGCTGGTAAAGGGCGTAAACTTCCAACCGAAACGGAATAAATCTAAGCTGCTGATCGCAAGCAGCAATACGCCTAAACCCATCATGAGTTTTTTATTTTTAATAAATTGGGCAGCCAGGAAGATTACAACGGTTACGCCGAAAATTACTGTTGGTAAAATGAGGTTACGTTGAGAGATAGCCAAATTACTTCTAAGTTCTAAATTTAAAGACAAATAGTTCCTCCCCAAAACCAATAACCAGAGCAATCCGAAGATTAAGCTGAATATTCCCAATCCTAAACGGGAAATTTTGGGTTTGGTTTTTAGCCAGCTATTTAAACCGCTGGCCGCTAAAACCGCCAGCACAAAATCAATGATGACTAATAACCTGGTGGGCTGCATAGCGCTGATCCCCGGCAAACGCAGCTGATAGACCAGAAAGGAAACAGGATTGGGTAACGCAAAAATTAAACAGACAGCTAAAAGAATGGTCCATAAGAGGTTGGTTCTAAGTGCACACACCGCAAAAAGAAGCGCTGTAATTCCGAGATAACCGATAAATTCCGCATAGTTCCAGATGCCCCAATAATTGAGAGTTGCCGGATTGCCGAAAAAATCGGGAGCGATAAATTGCACTAAATTTTGCCAGGGGATAAACCAACCGGGTTGCTTCCAGTTGTCGGTGGCTATGAGGCGGCTACTTTCCGGCAAAAACCGTAAAATCGGCAACCACTGCGGACTAGTTAAAATTAAAATAAGTGCGATTGCAACCAGTGACCAGAGATGAAATTTTTTAGCCACCGACGGATACTTACCGATAGTCTGACGATGATGCCAAATAAAGTAAACGGTGCTAATTGTCAGTATATAAAAGGAAATTTGACTATGCCCGGCCAAAAACTGCATGATTAAACCCAGGGCCAAGACGGCTAACCAAATAACTTTAAGCTTCACGGTTGGAACGCCACTCCCGGAAGGTAGCAATAATTTGTCTATCGCCAGTAAGATCAATGGCAGCCACAAAGCCACCTGCCCCATAGTCCCCCAAGTCAGCCAGGCAAGATTAAACCCGCTGAAGGACCAGACCAGAGCGCCGAAAAGCGAGGCTAAGCGGGTAAATTGCCGGTTACGTAAATACCAATAAAGAAAAATCCCGGCAAGTAATGGTTGCAGAATAATTAAAACGGTCCAGGCTGATGCAAAATCAAACCAGAAAAAAAGCAGATTAAGAGGATAAAAAGCAGCAGCCTGAATATTGGCAGCGAGCGGCATTCCGCTAAAGCTATAAGGATTCCAACCGGGCAGGTTCCCCTGTTTCCACTGGTCGATAGCCACCTTACGCCAGGGGATTTGTTGCCTTACCGGATCAGTAATCAGAAAATTCTTGAAGGGTATCCCGCGCGGATACTCTTCGGCATATAAATCCCGCCAGGGATGATACATCCCGACTAAAGTATCGGTTGGTACCGGCAACTTCCCTTTGAGGAGCGTCGGATAAAAAAAGCTTGCCACCAACAATCCGAATATCCCCATTGCTAAAAGGTCCAACCATCTTTTTCGCATAGATTAATCTACAACAAACTTACTTAGTCATCCGGGCAGCAGATTATCAAAAGCTGCGGTAAACCTGTTCTCACTAAAGTCACTTGCTCGCTCGATAGCTGACCGGCTTAAGCGGCCAAAATCGGCTTCGGCCTGAATCAGTGCCTCGGTCCTTCCAATCAACTCCGGAACCGAACTCCATAAATATCCATTGACACAGTCTTTGACTATTTCAGTTTGTCCGCCACCGGCAAAGACGATTGGCACGGCACCGCTACTCATCGCCTCGACAGTCGAGATCCCGAAATGCTCCCGAAATCTGGGGTCAATTTCGCCGAAACCGGCTGCATGCCAGTAAATAGCGGCTTGCTGATTAAGCTTAACTAACTCTGAATATGAAAGATTAACTACAAAACTAATCCGGTATCCCTTACTTAACTCTTTAAGCCTTCGGAAATGGTCCCGATCGTCGGGCATTAATCCTCCGGCTAAAACCAACTTCCAACCGGGTAGTCGGGTTGAGAGTTTTTTAAAAGCGTCGATAAGAATTTCCTGCTTTTTCGCGTGGTGGTAACCGGTAAAGCGTCCGACCGAAAGAATCAGTTTTTCTTTTTTAACTTTAGGGTTCGGAGGGATGGATTTCACCGGCGGATAAATCACGGTGGTTTTTCCTTTTAAGCGTAAATCGAGATTGTTTTTCGTAAATTCCGAATTACAGACAATCGCCTGAAAACGGCTTAACTTTAGCAGGTTCGTCTTAACGCGGGGAAAAGGCACCTGAAAGTGCAGGATATTGTATTTAGCCAGACTCATAGGCACACTACCGTCGCTGACAAAAAAGATCAAATCATAATCCCTGGTGATCCATAATTTGGTGATCAAACTCCTGCCTAAAAAAATATTTGGTACCAGTTGTATCCTGGCAAGATCAAGGTTAAATCTCGATGTTGCTTGCTCTCTAAGGCTGATATCATCCCAAAATAAGGCCACCTGGTGTTCTCCGGACCAGTGGCTGGCCAGAGTCAAGGCGTAACGCTCTCCACCGCCCAGACTATCCAAATAGGGATCATAAAAACCGATTTTCATATTGCTTAAATAAAAAACTAGCCACAAGCGATAAGCCAAAAGTAATACCGGCAATTTTCAACCCCAGATTAAAACTCTCCGGCCAATAGCGAAAAGTGACCAGATGTTCCCCAGCCGGAACACTCACTGCCCGAAAGTCAAAATCTGCCCGATATACTTTTTCTGGCTGTCCATCAACCGTTGCTTGCCATCCGGGATCAAAGCTGTCCGAGACGAACAATAATTTAGGTACAGCGCTTTCAGTCCTAAGTAACATTCGGTTAGGCGTATAACTGATTATCTCTACCTTCCCTTCACCCGTCTCGGGCTCCCTAACCGGATTTTCTTCCAAAACTAATTCTTCCCGGCGGTTGAATCCCGGAGCAAACAGCGTATCGATGATTTGCTGCGGATCAGTAACTACTCGGTAGCTGCCAGCCAGTAACGCACGCGGAAAAGCCCGGGTATTATCAAATACCTCATAAAATCCATCTTCATAAATCCGCCGGTAATACGGGTATTGCCAAAAAGGATAAGTCCAGACATTGCGGCCGTCACTCTTGCGATGCAGAAGATATTTGACTCCCAGAAGCTCTAGGACCTCTTCTTTATATTTACCGGCTTTCCCCAAGAGGACCACCGAACGGTAAGCCGGCGCGACACGGCCGGTATTCACTGCGCTGATAAATCGTCCATAACGATCCGGATAGATAGCATCATAGCCTTCGATACTGGGGAGGCTAAAAGTAATGGCTGCTTCACCGCCGACATTTCCGAATACCCGCTGGTTGCCGATGGTTTTTTGCAAAAAAGCCATAGCCGGCAGCGTCGGGTAAACTAAGCTGGCCGGATCGAACGGCATCCACTTGCCGGCGAAGCGCAATAAATCAAAAACAGTTAAACCAAGGATAACTAAAACGACTCCCGTCCGCCACTTTTTCGTGGTATACCCGGTTAGCCAAATCATGAGTATCCCGCCAAAGGCAAGTAAAGTAGGGAGTAAGTTATTGCGTTTAGCAATTATGAGTTTCTCCGGCGGCAGAATTTTACTACCCAGTAAAATTAACCAAAGAACCGCCAACCAGAACCCCGTGGTTAGCAAAAAAATTAAAAGTCGTGGGGCTAGAGTCTTGGTTTTCCGGGAAAACAAATTTTCTAACCCTATGGCCGAAAGCACCGCCAGAGAAAAACTAACCAAAACGATAATCCGTGAGGCCGCGCTGGTGGCTAATACGGGAATTTTCAGACGGAACAGCCAATCATTAAATGGGGTAGCGAAAGCTAATAATAACCCGGCTAAAACCACTGCCCAGAAAAACCAAATATGCCGGTTCTTTTTACCAAACAGTGTCAGACAAGCTAAAAGCAAAGGGATAACGCCAATGTAACTCGCCCATTCAGCATAATGTCCGAACCAATCGTTGCGCGTTACCGGATTACCGTAAAAATCAGGGGCAAAGAGGGTAATTAAATAATGCCAGGGAATCACCTCGCTCTGAACAAAATCACCGCTACGCAAGGCGTTTTGGTAAGCTGCCAGTGAAGGTAAAAGCTGCGGCGCCGCTATTAAAATTCCTCCGAAAAAAAACAGCAATAACCAGAGACTTTTTAACCAGTCCCGATGTACCCACCCTGTGGTTGCGAGATAAATTAACACTACTGACAAAACATAGATACTGATTTGAAAATGCCCGGAAAAAAGCGAGCAGACCAAACTTAGGGCTAAAAGCAGCGGACTCCACCAGGTGCCTCGCCTAAAAAAACGGTGTACGGCAAAGAGCGCCAGCGGCAGCCACAAAACTGCGTAACCCAAGGTGCCATAGGCCATCCAAACCACCAGAAATCCGCAAAACATAAAAGCTAAGCTACCGACTAGACCGGCAGACTTTCCCAAAGCTAATTCCCGTAAATATAAATACATCAGTAACCCCGCCAGCAGCGGTTGCAGAAGAATTAACCAACTCCAGGCAGACAGTTCCGGCAATAGTAAAAACAGAAGATTTAACGGACTGAAAACAGCCGTCTGGTTATTGGCTGAATGCGGAGTTCCGCTAAAACTGTAGGGATTCCACAGAGGAACTTGTCCCATTTTCCAAGTGTCAATAGTTAACTTTTTCCAGGGATAGATTTGGGTAATCACATCCGGCATGGCGTTGTTTTTGACCGGCATACCGTATTGTGCGCTCCAGGGAGGAAAAAAGGTCACGAGATACTTAGAGGGAAAAGGAATTAAACCCTTAACCAAATAGGGGGAAGCAAAGATGAACCAAGCTCCCAAAATAAATAACAGAGGCCAAATTTTGCTGAGAATTTTTTTCATTTTTTGGACTGAGGATCCGCTTGCTGCCGTTCCCAGAGTTTAGCATAAGTAATAAACAGACTGAATCCCTGATAAATACTTTCGATCCAACCTGCTGCTCCGGCCCGCCATCCTCCTTGTCGGAAAAAAGAATCGCTGAAACCTGTCCAGATTACTCTGAGCAGTCTCCACCAGGACACGGTCGGGTGGTGAGCTTTGATCCTGAGCTCTGCCTCAATCTCCGACCAGGCATTGGTTTTCGCGACCATTTCTTCCAGCGTCCGATGAGTATGATGAATCAGCGGCTCCTGCAGTTCGGAAGTAATCCCCCTAACTTCCGCGGTTTCGTGAAGTTTTCCCTGCCACCTGATTAAAGCCGGCTTCCAAAAAAGCCGCTGCATCCGGTCTTGCACCGGCCAGAGTTTACCTAAATAATAATTTTGCCGCCTGATAAAGTAGGCAACGGGATCGGTCTCATGATTAAATTTCCGGACAATCTCTTTAACCTCCCGACTTAGAGCTTCAGTAACTAGTTCATCAGCGTCGATGTAAAGCAACCACTGTCCTGAGGATTGCTGTTTTCCGATATTACGCAGGTTGGCGAAATTTTGTCCGCTGACGGAGATCACCTGAGCCCCTTGCTGTTCGGCCAAGGCCGCTGTCTGGTCGGTCGAGCCGTTATCAATCAGCAGAATTTCATTTACCCACCGGAGCGAGTTTAAACATTTTTCAATTCGCTCTGCCTCATTACGGGCAATCACGATGGCACTAATTGGTAAATTTCCTGGGTTCATATCGGTTGCCCCATCTGCCAAACGCCGCATCGAGTACAGCTTTACGTTTAACCGTCGGGCCTTTCCAAACCAAATGCAAGGATTCCCGCGCTAAAGCAATTTTAGTCCGGAGTGACGCGTATCGGTAACCGATAAGTATTCGATTGCGCGTCAGATAATAATCATGCAGCGGATTGCCGGCGCCGCCTGAGGAACCGGCGTTGACATGCCAGACTAGGGAGTGCGGATCATAAAGAAGTTTATAACCGGCTCTTTTAGCCCTTAAACATAAATCCAGATCTTCGTAATAGAGAAAAAAGCGATCATCCAATAAACCGATGTTTTGTAAAACCCGGCGGGAAACGAAAAGAGAACAACCGCTGATAAACGGTGTTTCTTCCTTTTGGTTATATTGACCGTGATCAACCTCATCTACACCGCGGTGTGAAGCATACATATTTTTCCAGTCAATTAGCCCGCCTGCATACCAAAATACTTTGCCGCGCTGACTCTCCCGGTATCTTGCCCGGTGATATTCGTGCCCGGCAGCAAAATAGATCTTAGAACCGACTAAGCCAATTTGCGGATGGGAAAAATTATCGAGAGCACAAAGTACATTTTGCTCGACCAGCGTGTCATTATTTAAAAGCCAAAAATAACCGGCTCCTTTAGCCAAAGCTGCTTGAATGCCCAGGTTATTCCCTCCGGTAAATCCTAAATTTTTGCCTGTCGTAATCAGCTTCACCCAGGGATGAGCTTTTTTAATCACTGCTACCGAATCATTAGTAGAACCGTTATCTACCACCCAGACCTCGAGCTCATAATTTCGTCGGTTGACCTTTTTTACTGAGGTTAAACATCTGACCGTGTCGTCTTTCCCGTTCCAGTTAATGATCACGACCGCGACCTTCTTCTCCATATGGTTTAATAAGTTAGGATTTTCAGTCTGGCCTGCTCGATGACTGCTTCGTATTTCATGGTCGATTTGGCCATCAAGCGGTAGGTTTTTTTACCCGTATCCAGATTAATCTTGGCCTCCTTTTTAACTATGCGGTCGGTTTCTGACCAGACTTCACTGAACCAAACGTCGTGACCCGCCGAAAGGTTATAAAGTTTTACGAACACCCGGCCGTTACCGGTAGGGATACGGACGAAGACTTCAAAAATCACTTCTTTAATTTGCCCGAAATTTTGGGTATCTACTGTAGCTTCAGCACTGAGAATCTGCTCATAATCAGAACTCTGAGTTTTGCCGGACCCGAGGGGGACGTAATATTCTTTGACCGCTGAGGGCTGGCTGGTTTTGTCCGTCGGTCTGGCTGTAGCCGTCGGTACTATCGGCGGGAACGGGAGACTGCTGATTTTTTGCTCAATCAGTGTACTACAGGCGCCGGGACACTCCGCTGCCGGTAAAACTTGGTTTACTGTCGGTTCTACCGGCGACTGTATCCCCCGGTCGCGGGAAAAAACATCCAGATCAAGAATAACCAGATTAAAAACCGCGGCCAGAAGTACAGATAAATAAAGAAAACTAAGTTTAGACATAGCGGCGTAACAACTTCCACCAGAGTCTTTTGTACCAAACGGTCTCGGAATGCAATTTACCGGAGAGATACCAGTATTTAAGATCTTTTTCAGCCTTAACCAGCTCGCGGCCGACTGAACCCAGGGTGACTTCCCGCTCGGGAAATGCCTGCCGTTCCCATAATTTGGCGAAGACGGTCAGCGAATAGAATGCCTGAAGTAAGGCCAAAACCAAACCATGCAAACCGTCCCGATAACCGGCTTGGGCGAAATAAACCTTCAGGAAATCAGAAACGGGGAAACGTAAAGCATCATACCAGCTGAGCTGATAATTGGTAGAGGACAGACTTTCGACTTCACTCGCAGTATAAATGGTGTCCATTTTGCTGATAAATTGTGAGATTGACTGGTAATTATGGTGAAGATAAGGCTCGTTAAGCTCGGCAGTCGGTCCGTCAACTGTCAGATACTCATGCACGTGTTTACAGGGAAAAGATCCCAATCCCCGGCGGAACAAACGTAATTGCTTATCAGGCCACCAGAGTCCATGCCGGATCCATTTACCGAAAATAATATTTTTTCGCGCTATCCAGTACCCCGCAAATTGACTGCCGGACCGTAAAATCGCCTGTATCTCGCGAGCCAGCGCGGGGGTTACTTCCTCATCGGAATCGAGAGATAAAACCCACTGGCCTGCGGCTTTCGCAAAGCCGAAGTTTTTATTACGGTTAAGCATCGGATAATTAGGTTGTGTAAAAATCTTAGTGGTAAATCTTTCGGCGACCTCTCTGGTTTTGTCCGTCGAAGAGCTGTCTACCACAATAATCTCATCTGCCCATTTAACCGAGGCAAGACAACGGGCAATCTTCTCCTGGTTATTCCAGGTGGTGACCACTACAGTTAATTTTTTCATTTTATTTTAGTTTTAATCAGCTCTGACAAAATACCCCGGATGCGTGACTTCTCCGTCAACCATAAACAAGCTAAATACAGTATAACACCGCCGGCGGCCACGGAGATTAAGCGCGGCCAGGCATAAGGAGGATTACCCCGCAGAACCCAATACCACCCACCCTGTAGGACAGCGCCTATCAGCGGATACTTAATGTTCGGAAGGAAGGCAAAGGGGACGAAGCGTTTAACTATCCAGGCCACGAGTATAATGGTCCCCGTGATCACCAGGATCGCCCAGGCAAACCCCTGAAAACCCAAAAGCTTGACCAGGATAATAGTCAAAATCCAAGTAAGGGTGGTCCACATCACCATCAAAATTAAGGTCACTTTAATTCGGCCGATGGCATTGAGAGTATTGGTCAGCGGTACGGATAAACTGGAAACCGCAGAACCGATAGCTAACAGGTAAAAGGAAAAAAGTGCCGGTTCCCATTTAACATAGCGGGGAATTAACTTTACCAGAGGTTCCATAAAAAACAGCAGCCCCACGGAGATGGGAAAAATCACCGATGATAAACCAAAAAGTGTTTTCTCAATGGCTTTACCCAATGAGATCTTAGCGTGCTGCAAACGGGCAAAAGCCGGAAAAGTCACCCGCACCACACTATCCATAAACAGTCTTAAGGGTACCTCGGCCCATTTTTTCGCCCAGCCCAAGTAACCTACTTCACTGAAAGGAAGAACTTTACCTAAGAATACCGTCATTAAATCATCTTTAACTAAAGCCAGCAGCGAATTAATCTGAAAAGGCAAGCCGAAACGCAACAACTTTCCGGCTACCAATTTGGATAAACCCAAGCTCAACTTCCAAGGGGCAAGAAGGTAAATTGAGACTACTCCGACCACGGCCCTGGCAAGCACTGCCCAAGTAAAACTGACGATTCCCCAGCCTTGCCAAGCTAGAATTACAGCTACGGTATAAAAGGCAATGGTTTCAAGTATTTGCGGGATAACCAGAGTCTGGAAATCCAGCTTCCTTTCCAGAATGACCGAGGGGATGGTTTTCAGCGAGGAAAGAAAAAGGGAAACCACCAAAGCCCGAAATAACCAAAGTCCCTGAGTATCCAAACGGTAAAAAACCGCAATCGCTTGGGACGAAAGCAAAGCAAAAACTACCACGGTAAAAACTAACAATTGCTGAATGGTAAAAGTCGTAGCCAGGTCATCGCTAGTTAATTCTTCTTTTTTTTGAATTAAGGCTGCCGCTAAACCGATATCCGAAAAATAGGTTAAGAAGGAGATAATCGCGGAAACTACATAAAATATTCCGAAAGTTGCCGGACTTAAGAAAATCGTTAGTAAGAAAGTGGCCGCGAAAGCGATAATCTGCAGGATAAAAGTCCGGGAAGTTAAAGTTACAATTCCCGTCAGTGATCTTTTTTTGATGGATGCCAGATCAAGTGTTTGCATGTTTAGCTCGCCAGGGTCGGGTCCGATACATCCGCCATAAACCTTCCAGATCGCCTTGCGCGGTTTTCAGCACCCGCACCGTAGACCCGGGATTATCGATCCAGGTTACCGGTTCCTCGTAGATCCGGTAGCCCATTTTTTCAGCCAGGAGCAAGAGCTCGGAATCAAAAAACCAGGCATTATCAGTTACCAGCGGAATAATTTCCCTGACTACTCGCCTGGTTACCGCCTTAAATCCGCACTGCGCATCAGTGAAATGGACACCGAAAAATAATTTAATCAGTAGGATATATCCTTTAGAAGTAAGAGTGCGCAGTAAACTGCGACCATAAACTTTGGCTCCCCGTACATTACGTGTACCGATCGCCAGGTCATATTCCTTAACCAGTGAGCGAATTAAAGAAGAAAAATGCTTAAGGTCAGTAGATAAATCAACATCCATATAGGCAACCAGGTCACAGGAGCTATTTCGCCAAACCTGTTTGACGGCTCTGCCTCTGCCCTTTTGCGATAAATGTACTACGCCAACGGCGGGATTTTGACGTGCCAGTTTTTTGGCGATAGCCAAAGTTCGATCGCGGGAAGCGTTATCGGCCACGGTAATTTTCCAAACAAAATCAGACAGATGTTTCTTTAAATAGCTACAAAGTGTCCGGATACTATGCTCCAGTTCTTTCTCTTCGTTATAAACCGGAATCGCGATTTCAACTGAGACTTTTTTTACCATAAAACCAACCGAGAAAAATTAAGCATAACACGCTGATCAGATTGCCGATGGTTCTCACGGGAGTATTGCGGAATTGAATTTCCACCACGTTCTCTCCCGGACTTACTGTAAGATAAGGAAGCCCCCCGGCTACACGGGGACTCACTTCTTTACCGTTAACCCAATATCTCCAGCCGGGGAAGTAAGCACGCAGGACTTTGATTTCCTGGGTGCTCTCCGACTCAACGGCTAACTTGGAAGACCAACCGATGTCAAAATCCAGCTGAACGCTGCCGCCTGAAATCGGGGCCGTAACCTCGGTCACGATTTCTTTTTCGCTGGCCGGACGGAGAAGCTCGGACGGTAAATATTCATCGGAAATACGCGAAATGCGGTATTTGAGTTCCGGAGGAGCTTCCCACGACTGGGTAGCGCGCTCATAGATAAACTGCGGTTGGAATAATTTTCCGTTGTAGTAAAGAATGCCCAAACCTAAGACTGATGCCACGAGTAAACGCAGTACTTTATGCGGCAGGACCAGCATAAACGCTCCTCCCAGCACTGCTAATCCTAAGGCCGTAAAAGTTAAAAAGCGCCAAGGATATTGGATATAACCGGCCAGTGGTATCAGTTCCCAGACAGGTTGGGACCAGGGAGTCATGAGAAAAATTGATCCGACACTAATCACCAATCCGTAAATAAAATGGGCTTTGGGCAGAGATAATTTTTTCCGTCCGATTAACCAAAACAGCACCGAGAAACCTGCTATAACCAGCTGCAGTTTCCCCAGTTTAAAAGACATCCCGTCAAGGCATCCGGAGGTTGAACCGCCGTAGCCCCAGGCGGAATTCCAGAGTTGCCCAAGGCAAACAAAGTGATCACGGAAATCAGCCGTGGGCCCGATTTGGCCGACGACGCTGGTATAAGGCATTTCCGTGATGGCAGGCAGCCAAAAGAAACTGCTTAAAGCCAGTCCCAAGATTAGACTGATGGTAGTTTTCCGTGCAAACCCGACGGCCTCTAAGCGAAATTTCTCCAGCGGAAAAATCCGGGCCAAGACAATAGCCAAAAACAAAGCTGTCGTAGCTACAAACCCTAAAATGGTATGGGATAAAATTACCCCGGCTAAACCCAAGCCAACCAGTACCGTGCGGTTGGCGGTTGGCTTCTTGGCATTCGGCAAAGCCCACAGCAACAACGGTAAAAATCCGAATCCCCATAATTCTCCTACCGCACCGCGGACATAAACTTGTACCGCGTGATAAGGGGCATAGAGATAAAACAGGGCAGCGACTATACCTCCCAGTCTGCCGGCAGTGGGTGCAACCAAAAAATACATGGAAAAAGCCGCTAGTATTATTCCCGCCCCGAACATTAATTTGGTAGAAACCAACGGGTCCAGTCCCAGGAGGTAAAAAAACCCGCCTAGATAATAAGGTAAGGGCCCATAAAAATTATATAAAGGATAGCCGTAACCATAGCCTAAATCCGCTACCCAGCGAACGGGAAATTGTCCGCTGCGCAGAGCTCTGCCCATTTCCACTACCCGCGCTACCTGGGTATCGTCATGGATGGGAAAAAACCCGCGCGAGACCAGCGGCTTCCAAGACCACCAAGAAAGAAGCATTAAGGCTAAAATCGGAAAAAGCTGTCGCTTCATGTTTTTTTATTACTTACAAACCTCAGGTAGGCTAAGTAACCTACTAAGGAGAACGCCGAAATACCGTCAGCTAAAAGCCTGAGCGGTGTTTCCCGAAACTCTGCCCTCACTTGGTGTTCTCCCGCCGGCACGGGAAAGCGGATCAGTCCTTGTGAGTTGTCGTAATCGATTTCGACGGGTTGGCTATCAAGGAGTACTCCCCAGCCCGGATAATAGATGGTATTCAGCTGCAAAACGCCCTTGCCATCCGCAGTCACCCGTGCCAGAAGCCGACGGGTCGTAACCTGACTGACCTCGATTTCTCCTCTTCCGGAGGCAAAAATGATTTTTTGGTACGTTCTCTGAGACGGCTTTATATGCACCCAGCGGGGCAGATATTCATCCGCTACGGTAGTAGTGGCTTCGTTGGTAGTATAAAACCCTTCAGGTCTCTCCACAAATTCTACGCGGGGAGCCCCTTGCCAAAAAGCTAAAAACCATAAGGCTAAACAGGCCACTAACAGCTTCCAGCGTTGTAAAGGCGGTATTTCGGTAAACAGCCAGGCTATAATCCAGGCATTAGTAAACAGAGCTATCGCCAAAGTCCGGTAGGGAAACTGCACTAATTTAGCCAGTAGATTACTTTGCCAAACCGGAGCAGCCAGCGAGGTAGCCAGTATCATGGCTACTATCGAGGCAACCAGAAAAAAAATTTTTACCGGGCTGAAAGCCCTTTTTCTCCTGAAGAGTAAAAGCAAAACCGCTAGCAAGTTAACTGTGCCCAGTAAACATAAATAATTCCCCTGTCGAAAGTATTCCGCCGGTTTAGCTACGCTTACCAAGTCAAAAATCACCCAGCGCTTTTCATAAATTGCCGGAAGCCAAAAAAAGGCCGAGACACCCAAGCCGAAAAGCCCCGGCAGCCAAAAATTTTTCCTTTGTTTGAGTAAAAAATAGACCACTAATAAACTAACCAGAAGCAGAGCCAGGGTGTTGTGTCCCAGAATCAACCAACCGATCGCTAAGGCAAAAATCCAGGGCTGATTACTTTCAATACTATAGAATCCTAAAGCCGCAGCCGGTAAGGCAAAAATTTCGCCCACCGAACCGCGTTGGTAAAGGTCAAAAAACAGATAGGGTGAAAAGAGAAAGGCTAAGGTACCGAGATAACTCGCCAACGGTGTAAACAGGCAGTTAAGCCAGGCAAAAACCAAAAATGCGGCTGCGGAAACCGAAGCCCCCAGGATAATTTTCACGGCACCGCTAAAAGAAAAACCCACCAGATGCAGTAAAGATCCGGCATAAAGAAATCCCGGATAAAGAAAGTTAGCCACCGGATAACCGTAATTATGGTTAAGGCGCCCCAGCCAACGCGTCGGGAATTGCCCGTCGCGTAAACTTTGGAAAAAAGCCGAAAGCCGGATGATCATCCACTCACCGTCATCAGAGATAAAAAAGCCCGGCCGTAAAAGCGGCCAAAGGATGATGAGCACTGCCGGGATTATCAGTAGCCACCATCTCCAGCGGTTGACCGGCTTTTTTTTCATAGCTTGCGCGCGGGACCGGGAACCACCTGCAAAAAGCGTAATTTCCTGGTGGGATGAGTCCCTTTTTGGTACGCCGCGATTAACTTGAGCGGCCAGCCGGCAGGCAGCTCCTGCGTTTGGCTAAGCACCAGAAAAGTGGGTATCTCGGCTGCGTCCTTAAGTATTTCTGCGGGCGGATCTTGGGGTAAAGGCCAGATTCCCCGAATTTTCAAATTTGGATTATCCACCAAATAGATTTCTATAGCAGCCGGCAGTAACCCGAAAGTTCCTTCAGTGTAAACTGCTGCTTTCCCGTGTTTAGCTTGCTCGCCCAGATACTGATTTACTTCTTTGATTCCCCACCCTGACGGCCAACTGTCGATATACTGACCGCGATCGGCATAAGGAATAGGTGCATATAACGGATTAGCTATCACAAAATAATCAGTGTAGAGGCTTGGCCAGACGATGACCAGAAGTATGATCCAGCAAAATACTTTCCTGCCCCAGCGACCCAATAACCAGGCCAGCGGTATGGCCGCCAGTATCAAAAGCGGCATAGCCATAAAAAGAATAAAGCGGGGATAAAGTACCCGACCGAACAGCGCCAGCGCGATAAAGGGAGCCAGCCACCAAAGGTAAAGTAAGGCCTTGGCTCTCCCTTGGCGCCAGAAAAAAACCAGCGGTAAAAGGCTGACTACTAACAGCGGTTTGCTGAGATAGCGGACTAACCAATCAGATAAACCCTTAAAGTTGCCGATAAAAAACTGCCAGGGGTGCGAGAGCCACTCATGGAAGGAATAGACAAAAAGCGCGTCCTTTTGAGTCACCATGTGGAGAAGCGGTGACAAACGCAAAACACTGTAAACCAGTTGCGACAGGACAGCCGAAACCAGGAGTAATCCCACCCATCTAGCTAGTTGCTTAAGCCGGTTAACCTTTCTCCAGGAAAAGACTAAGATCGTGGTAGGCAGTAAATATAAACTCAAAAAACCGGAGCTCTTGTTAAGCATACCGGCGCCCAGGGTTAAACCCAGGATCAGGGCGGCATCTAATCTCTGATAACGCGCCAGTAGAATCCCCAAATACAAATTCCAGACGTAAAAAGCAGCCACCAGAGAGTCATAAAGTGCCATCCGGTCATAGACGAGACCAAAGGGGGAAATTAAGTATAAAAAACTAGCTAGTATTGCAATCCGACGACTTTTAAATAATTCATAGGCCAGAAACCATAAACCAACCAGCGTCCCGAGTCCCGCCAGCACGGAAACTAATCTTCCGCTAAATAAGGGATCAGTCGGAAGGAGGCGCAGAAAAACCATCATGATCCAGGTAAACAGCGGCTGTTTGCCGTCGGTCAGGGAAATAAACCGCCAATTGGCGTCCCGTTCACCAATCTGCGACCAACGGATATAGATGGCTTCATCGGTAAAAATAGGCAGCTTGGTCAGATTAATCAGGCGGGTAATAAAATAAGCTGTCACTAAACCCAAGGCTATGAGGATAACTTTGCCCCATCGCCTCCAGAAGCTACGCATATAGAGTAATTATATACCCATCTTACTCAGGTTTACAGCCCGCTAGGGCGAAAAAGCTGATTAGATGGGTATATACTGGAAAAACGAGTCGTAAGCTTGAGTTTTTTCAGTATAAGCAAGAAAAGACCAAGAATGCCGCTTAGACTCTGTTGTTATTTATGAGGGATTTTCCGTAGGTTAAGTAGTTCCATGAAAAGGATGCACTTAAGCGTGTTTTTGGTCGGCCAATAATCATAAGTAGAGTTGGGGGGAATTACTACGACATCTTTAGGCGCTACTTTAATTTTATGGTTATTAATTATGAATTCTCCTTCTCCGTCAAGAATGTAATAAAACCTTGCTCTTTCGCCAATTTTTCTCTCACCGTGTTTGGTATTTAATTCAGCATAAATTACAGATACCCCTTATTGGCTTTAGGAAATGGATAATTAAAAGCTGACACTCCTTCTCTGCCATAAGGAGTCGCATCTTTTCTGGACATTTTATATTTCATGTCTTTTAATAACCCGACTTTTAATAATTAAATATATTATACAAAAAATAATCGGGATCCAAGTTAAATATATTTTCATTAATGGCACAGGATTATCCCAGTGGCCATAATATAGATAGGGCGCGTAGCGAAGAAGGAGACCGAGGGAAACGGCAGCCGCCAGCTTGGTTAATTGGTGCTTCGCGGGAAGTAGAGCTATAAAAGGCATGATCCAGACCCAATACCACGGCAGGACTTCCCGCTGAAGACAGACCAGGGTAAAACCAATCATCATGGCCACCAGCGACCAGACTCTCCAGTTAACTGTCTTTTTAGAGGCAAGCAAAAATACCGGCAGAATAAAAACCGTCATCAGCTTAGCCGCCACCGAAAAGGCCCAAACCAAAACGGACAACCATTTTTTCTTTTCTAAGAAAAAATAGATCGACCAAGCTACTAGCGCCATCATCACAATATCGTTATGGCCGCTGACTAAACTTTCGATGATAATCAGCGGATTCAGAGCAAAAATCGCCAACCCTAAAGTCTTTTGCTGCGGATTAGTTTTTTCCAAGACCTTCTCCAGTCCCCAAACGGTTAAAAGATAAAAACCGGCCACCAATAACTTAATATTCCACATAATGAGGAGAAAATAACCAAAACCCAAAAGATAAGGGAGCAAGGTTAAGCCGATCCACAGCGGCGTATACGCACTCGGCAGGTGAATCCAGCGCATAAAGTTTACCCACGGATCAATTGCCCAAAATTGTTGGGGAATTACCAGATAGGGATTTTTATGATAAACCAGGACGGTTTTGGCGGTAAACATATAATTAAAAAAGTCGTAGGAGAAGGCGGGGTAAGACAAAACGAGTATTCCCGTAACCAGGAAAATTAACCGCCATAACCCCTGATGCCTGATTAGATTCTGCTTAATTAAACACAGCAGCCAGCCGTAAGCCGTAAACAGTAAACCTAAAATCAAGAGATATATTATAGTGGAGAGCGGACGCTGGTAATAACCGAGATATTGAAAGGCCTTTTGAATCGTCTGTAAAATGCTCGCCCGGGACAGCGTAAGGTTAAGGTCGACTTGGGTGTAGGAGTAGAGGAAAAGAGCAAAAGAGCAAACAAGATAGATTATAACTAACCTTTGATATTTCATTGGTATTCCCCTTTCCAGGCTTTCCATCGAATCTTAAGGATATCCAAAAAACCCTGCCAAGAATCTTTAAGCGGGTTGACACGCCTGGTTTCTACATAATGCCATTCAACCGGTATTTCTTTGATTTGATAACCGAGCTTTTTAGCCAGATATAATACCTCCAGATCAAAACCGGCGGTTACCTTGGACCCGGTCACCCTGGATTGCTGCCCGTAAAGCTTCAGGCTGCCGAAGATGGCCCGGGCTACTTCCCGGCGAAAAGCTTTAAACCCGCACTGCGTATCGACGACACCTCTCAGTCCCAACAATAATCCTCTCAGGAACATAAAGCCTCTCGCCATGAGGAGCCGGAGAAGCGGCGCACCCTCACGCTTGCCGCTCCGCGAGCCGATTACGATGTCGCATCCCTGCTCAAACCACGGCAGAATTTTTTCGATTTGATTAATCGGGGTGGCCTGATCGAAATCGGAAAACAAGATAATTTTCCCCATTCCCAGAAGCATGCCGGTCACGACGGTGGCCGCTTTGCCCTGGTGGGGATTACGGATCAAGCGAAAACCTTTATTCTGCCGGCAAAATTCCGTCAGCAGCGGTTGGGTTTGATCAGTTGATCCGTCGTTTACCAAGATTACTTCCCAACTAAACTTCTGTTCCCTGAGGTATCGGGAAACCTTATTGAGCGCGCCTAAACGAATATTCGTTTCTTCGTTATAGGCAGGAATTACCACTGAAAGAAATATACTTTTCATAATTTGAGCTTCCCGGAAGCTTTCTCTTGATAATGAACCAGTTTATAAATTTTTACAAACGAAACGTCCCAGCTACCAACGATCTCTGCCTGGCCGAACCCGGCAATTTCCCATAAAGGATGCCCCAGCGGCCGGCAATCGGACTTTTCGCAAATGACGATCAACTGATTCGTCACACTGCGACGTTCCGGGTCCAGCGCAAAATTTTCGATTGTTACCGGCGGATTACCCCAAATTTCGAAAAAATAACGGTAGGCATGATCGGAATTAAAATCTGTCACCAGGGCAAAGTTGAAAGGTTTACCGCCGGTTTTGTCCAGGGCTTCCCCGGCAATCATTTTGGCTTGAGCCAGCTGCCGATTCGGAGGATAGCGAAAGGGCCTGCCCTGCCAATTAAGGATGAGTAACCCCAACCACAGCCCAACCGCCAACCACCGAAGAAATTTTTGCCGGAAAAGCACCTCCCAAAGCAGCCCGGTAAGAAGAAACGGCAAGGGAAAAATAATCCCTAAATAGTAATCATAAATACCTTTTTTGTAAAAAATAAATAAGCCGATTACTACTACAAACCAGAGCAGCAGCAACTGGGCAGACAGTACCGGAAAGGAAGAGATGAACTTGAGAACTTTTAACTTTGCTAACCGTTTTTGTACAAATTTAACCGGTTGCAGAGCAATTACCGCTACCGCCGATAAACTTAAAATAATCGCCAGTCTGGTCCCGTTAATCCATAACCAAAGTTGATATCCGGAAATTTTGTCCCAAATATCCTGCTGGGGTAGCCGATAAACTAAGCGGCCAAAAAGCCGAAATACTATCTCGCTTATCGAAGTTAGGAAACCGGTAGCAACCCCGGTTTCTTTACCGGCTAACATAAAACGCAGAATTGACTGGGTATTGGGGAAATTATGCCGGAGCTCAAAAACCAGAAAGGGCGAGTAGCCCAAGATGAAGCCGAAGCCCACCCAGACGAGGCAGTTAAGCACTCGGCTTTTGTCTACCTTCCAGATTATCCAAGTGAGTGTCAGAACCAATAAAAACAGGAACAAATAATGCAGCTGTAATCCGATACCCAGAGCAATGCCAATTCCCAAACTGGTAATTTTCTGCGTCTTACTAACGCATTTAGATAATAGATAAATCAGCAAAGCGGAAAAAAACGGGACTAAATTAGGATTCCAGGAAGAGCGGGAATAAGCAATCACGATCGGCGAAACCGTATAAAGGCTGGCGGCAACTAACCCAGCCAGAGAACCACAGAGGTCTTTACCCAGGCGGTAGACCAGATAGATAGTCGCAATTCCGAAAAGAGCCACCATGACTGCCGGTCCGGACGGATCAAGCCTCCAAAGCCATAAAAAAGGCAACATGAAATAGTAATAGATCGGTCCTAAGAAAAATCCGCCCACTGAAGCTGTAGGGCCTAAGAGAGTAAATTTATGGTCAACGAGCATACGCTTAACCACTAAAACATCGCGTCCTTCATCGCCTAAGAAAGTCATATAATCAGCAATCTTATACAGCCGCAAATAGCTTCCCAAAAGCAAAATCGAGGTAAGAAGTATAATTTCCCAATATTTTTTTAAAAAACTCTTCATATAAGTGCGGTTATTTTTTCCAGATGACTAAGGAATACATCAGATAATTCCAAACCAGTCCGATGCCTACTCCCAGAATATAAAACCAGCGGTAGGTTGACAAACCAGTCAAACTAGTACCAATCCAGATCGTACCACTCTGAATCACGATGGCTCCCACTGAGGTTAAATTAAACTGCAGGAATTTGGCCGCCGCGCGACTGCCGGTGATCTTGCGCTGCCGGAAGGTCCAGGCATTATTCAAAATGAAATTGGAAATGATGGCGAATTCAGCTCCCAGCGCACCGCCTACGGCAGGATGGGCCCCCAATTTCACCAGAATCTCGAGGCCCAAGGTGTTAATCACAAAACCGATGGTGCCGACGACGCAAAATTTCCAAAAGTTGCCGCCGAAGATTTGCCTGATCCTGGCACTTAGCACGTAAGCCAAAACATCTTTGATATATTGTGCCGGTGCTATCTTCGAGTGTCCGAAACGTCGATCCGTAAAATGAATCGGCACCTCAGTTACTTTGGCACCGCGAGCCACTGACTGATGTAAAAAGGCAATTTGAAAAACATAGCCTTTGTACGGTTGCAGCTGATTTCGGGCTTTTTCAAAAAATTCCCTCTTGTATAAACGATAGCCGCCTGTCCAATCATGAATAACCAGGTAGCCTAAACCGAAACGCACAATGGCGTTACCGACGATGCTGAAAATTTTCCGGTGGATTCCCCAATTATGCGGGATAGAACCGCCCGGGATATAACGACTGCCAACTACAAAATTGGCTCCCCGGTCAAGTGCGGCAAAGAATTGCGGGAGGCTAGCCGGGTCATGGGATAAATCGGCATCCATTTGTACCAGAACTTCTGCCTTTAACTCGCCCGTAGCATAACCGACCGCACGCAGCAGGGCTTTACCTAAACCCTGTTTGGGACCGGTAAGCATTTTGATTTCGGGATGTTTCTTTTGATACTCCCGCACTGCAGCCCCTGTTCCGTCCGGTGAATTATCATCAATCACTAAAAAAGTCAGGCTGTGATTAGTAATCCCTTTGGCCACTGATAATAATTTAGCAAGTAAGATCTGAATATTCTCCCGCTCGTTGTAAGTAGGAAGGATTACCACGGCTTTCATAAGAAGAGAGCTATACCCGCTCCCGCCAATAATTAAGCAGGTCCCCCATGGTTTGGCTAAAGGGAATTTCCGGTTTCCACCCGGTTTTGGCCACGAATTTACGGTTGTCGCCAATCAGAATCGGCACATCAGAGGGGCGTATTCTCGCCCGATCCGGCGAAATTTTAACTTTAGCTTTTGACTTGGACAAAAGTAAATTGAGCATGTCGCTTACTTTGACACCCTTGCCGCTACAGATATTGTAAACTTCACCGGGGTCGCATTTCTCCGCTGCCAGAAGATATCCCCGCACGATGTCCCGTACATCGCTCCAGTCACGTTGTGCCTCCAGATTGCCGACCTGAATCACCGGTTCCTGTTTGCCTTTTTCAATGAGGGCAATTTGCTTAGCGAAATTTGAGGTGACAAAAGTTTCACCCCGACGTGGTCCCGTATGGTTAAAACCTCGGGTACGGACGATACGCATCTTATAAGAACAAAAGTACTGATATCCCAAATAATCCATCGCCAGTTTGGAGACGGCGTACGGACTCTGAGGACGTAAAGGATTAGTTTCTTTGATAGGTATTTCATTAGGATAAACCAAGCCATATTCTTCTGAAGAACAGGCAATCTGGATGACCGGATCTATCCCCACCTGGCGCACCGCCTCAAAAATATTAGCTGAACCGACGATATTTACTTCTAAAGTAACCGAGGGTGACACCCAGGAAGTCGGCACAAAAGATTGAGCCGCTAAATGAAAAATGTACTCCGGTTT
>Ga0315274_10001148_pt1 | contig 41159 bp, 63 predicted proteins | sample YL17G02_20_MG_FD_203700 | JGI IMG/M metagenome (GOLD analysis project Ga0315274, IMG submission 203700) | Sediment microbial communities from Yellowstone Lake, YNP, Wyoming, USA - YL17G02_20 | ecosystem: Environmental > Aquatic > Freshwater > Lake > Sediment | place: USA: Wyoming | collected...
CCGCGACTATCCGGCCTTCGTCTTCGACAGCACAAGCATGGGCACCGTGCGCCACGAGTTCGGCCACCTCGTCAGCTACGACGCCAGCGTCTGGAGGTCGGGGAAGGCGTGGACGTTCCGCGACTGGTCGGCGCTGACGCACTACAACCAAGAGACCAAGAAGCTCATCGAGGGCTGGAGCGGGAACGGGCCTTTGGGGCCGCCGCCGGGCCTCAGTATCTACGGCCAGACCAATCCCAAGGAGTTCATGGCCGAGGTCTGGAGTGCGCTCTGCCGGGGGGATAGAGTGAGCAAGGACTGCATGGACCTCTACCGCGCACTGCACATGCCCGTGCCCGGCCCCGGCTACGTCGTGGAGCATCCTTACTGATGACGACCATCGCGCCCATCTGCTTCGCCTGCAAGCACTTCGAGGAGCGCCCGCGCCAAGGTGAGGGCAACCGCTGGTACTACACCTGCGCCGCCTTCCCTGAGGGCATCGCTGAGGAGGTGCTGCTCGGCGTGAACCTCCACACCAAGCCCATCGCGGGCGACCACGGCCTCCAGTACGAGGCCAAGGCCACGCTGCCGCCAGAAGTGCAGCAGGCCCCGCCCGCCGTAGGTTAGACCGGGGACGCCCGCGCACCTCGGCATACGCCCTGCAAACGCCGCTGGCGGCCCTTGTCTTCGACTGCCGAAACGCGGAGTGCTATGCTCTAGCGGCCAAGGGCGAGACGCCCGGCCTAAAGGAGGGGGAACATGCCAGAGCCCGAAGGGAACGCCGAGACTCCGCCGCAGGCTGGCGCAGGTGAGGCGGCCCCGCCGCAGGACGACTACACCCCACCGCCGAAGACACCGGACGAGTTCGCCGAGTGGCTCAAGGCGCGGCCCATCGAGGAGCGCGCCGTCTACGACAGCTACACCCGTTCGCTGCAGGAGTCAGTGTCTCGTGAGCGCGAGTCGAACAAGACCCTGTCGCGGGAACTCAAGGCTATCGCCGCTCGCGGAGACGGAGCGACGAAAGAAGAGCTGGACGCCCTCAGCGAGAAGCTGACGGTCGCCGACCGCCGCATCGACTTCTACCGGCTGGCCCTCCGAGAAGGAGTGCCGAACGTCGACCTAGCTTGGTTGGCGGCCCGCGAAGTGGGTGCCTTTGACAAGCACGGCGCACCGGACTTCTCGATGCTGAAGGCGCAATACCCCGAGCTGTTCCCCAAGCGCCGCGCAGCCGCGCAGGCGGGGGCTGGCTCGAACGGCGATGCTCCACTGTCGTCAGACATGAACGCCTTCATCCGAAGGAGCGCGGGGCGCGGCTGACCCTCTGAGGAGGACACCGCCCCATGACCGACTACAACCACATCATCGACCGCGCCGAAACGGGCGCTCTCATGCCCGAAGAGGTGGCTCGCGACATCATCAAGAACGTGCCCACCGAGGGCTCGGTGGCCCTCAAGCTGGCGCGCCGCCTGCCGAACATGAGCCGCGCGCAGCAGAGGATGCCGGTCCTCTCCACCCTGCCCATCGCCTACTTCGTCAACGAGGCCCCGCAGGCCGACGGCAGCGCCGTCAAGAAGACCACCGAGATGGCGTGGGCCAACAAGTACCTCGACGTCGCCGAAGTGGCGGTCGTCGTGCCCATCCCCGAGAACGTCCTCGACGATGCCGACTACGACATCTGGGGCGAGATTCGCCCCTCCATCGAGGATGCCATGGGCAAGGTCATCGACGACGCCATCCTCTACGGCCACAACGCCCCGACGGTCTGGCCGACGAACATCTGCACCGCCGCTGCCTCGGCTGGCAACGCGGTCGCGCTGGGCACCGGCAACGACCTCTACGACGACCTCCTCGGTGAGGGCGGCGTCGTGAGCTGCATCGAGGCCGACGGCTACTTCCTCACGGGGGGCATCGCTGCCATGAGCATGCGCTCCAAGTTCCGTGGCTGCCGTGGTGAGGACGGCCAGCCCATCTTCACCTCGACCCCGCAGGAGAAGACGCGCTACCAGTTCGACGGTGCCCCGGTGGAGTTTCCGCGCTCGGGAGTCTTCGACGCGACCCACGCCCTGCTCATCGCGGGGGACTTCAACCAGATGGTCTACTCCATCCGGCAGGACATCACCTACAAGATGCTGACCGAGGCGGTCATCACGGACCAGAACAAGGCCATCATCTACAACCTCCCGCAGGAGGACATGGTCGCCATGCGCGTGACGATGCGCCTCGCGTGGCAGGTGCCGAACCCCATCAACTACCTCCAGCCCACCGAGGGCTCGCGCTACCCGTTCGCGCTGCTCACCCCGTAACAGCGGGGGGAGGATTCCCACCACGCGGCCTGAGCGCCGCAGGGAGGCAGACGCATGAGCTTCTATCCGCACAACCCGGACTACAACCCGCCCGTCCAGCCCTCGGGCGGGGGCCACGCCGTGACCGGTGGCAAGGTCGCCGACTTGCTGAAGTACGAGGTCGCGCCGCTGAACACCAGCACCGTCAACCTGCACGCCGCCGTGCTCCTCGACGCCACCTACGCGAAGACGGCGGGGACGAGCGTCGTGCTGGAGACGGCCAGCGCCAGCGACGTGCTCCTCACGGTCACGGTGGGCACGACCATCGCCATCGGTGACATCCTCAAGGACGCCGCCAAGGCCGAGTGGGTCAAGGTGACGGCCATCGCCGCCGCGCCGGTCTACACGGTGGAGCGCGGCTACCGGGGCACCGCCCTCGCCACCCACGCCGCAGGCGCGACGTGGAACAGCGTCGGCAAGACCGTCGCCGTCACCCTGCTCGCCGCCGAGCTGGCGGCCTGCCCGCAACTGGTGGAGATAAAGGGCGTCGGCGCGACCCTCACGGGCGACGTGACGGTCTACGGCACCAACATCCGCCATGAGGCCATCTCCGACACCATCGCCCTCAACGCCGCTGCCGCCGTGCCCAGCGTCAAGGCGTTCCGCTCCATCGCCACCTACGACGTGCCCTGTCAGGTGGCGGGGAGCGACTCGGTGAGCCTCGGCACGGTCAAGACGGTGGGCCTCCCGTGGTACGTCAAGAACAGCGCCCACGTGCTGCTCGGCCAGCTCGACGGCTCCAGCGACGCGGGCAGCGTCACCTACGACGACAACGAAATCGAGAAGTGCGTCTACGCCGTGGCGGGTACGCCCGACGGCTCCAAGAAGCTCACCCTGTTCATCGCTCACTGAGAGGAGTGCCATGGCCATCGCGGGCCTCAAGCCGTGCGGCTTGCAGAAGTACGAGGTCGCCCCGCTGAACGCGACTTCGGTAGGACTCCACGCGGCCATCACCTTGGTCGTGACCTACGCGAAGACAGCGTTCAGTGCGACCTTCCTTTCGACCGCACTAGCCACCGACAACAACCTGCGCTTCACGGCGGGGGGCGGGGTCGCCGTGGGCGACATCCTTCAGGATGCGGCCTCCGACGAGCTGGTCAAGGTGACCTCCATCACGGGCTCGCCGACCTACGCCGTGCAGAGGGGCTATCGCGGCACGTCCCGCGACACGCACCTCGCGGGCGCGGTGTGGAACCTCGTGGGGCAGACCGTCGCCCTGTCTCTGCTGGCCTCCAACCTGCTCGCCTGCCCGCAGCCGGTGTCCATCAAGGGCACCAAGGCGGGCGGCTCGCTGACCGGCAACGTCAGGGTCTACGGCACCAACATCAACGGCCTCGCCATCGACGACACGATAGCCCTCAGCGACGATGCCGTGGTGAACTCTGCCAAGGCCTTCAAGACGGCGACGAGCTGTGACGTGCCCTGCGCCGTCACGGCCGCCGACACCGTCTCGCTGGGCGTCAGCAAGGCCCACGGCCTGCCGGTCAAGGTCGCCACGCTGGCGCGCATGGTCATCCACGAGTTCGACGGCTCGACCGACGCCGGGGCGGTGACCTACAACACCGACATCGCCAAGTGCCTCTACACCCCTGCGGGCACGCCCAACGGCACGAAGCTCTCGACGCTCTACTTCGTGAGCATCTGACATAGGCGGGGGCGGGGCTCCGGCCCTGCCCCCGAGTGAAGGAGTGAAGACATGGCTTCAGGACTCTTCGACACCGGCAGGGCGTCGTTCCTCAAGGGCGACCTGCACTGGTACACCTCGACCGCCGAGGACTTCCGCTGCGCGCTCATCGACAGCGGCGCGGTCATGCCGAACCTCGCCACGCACGACTTCTACGACGACCTCTCGGCAGCGGTCATCGGCACGCCGGTCGGCTTCACAAGCTCGTCCCTGACGGGCGTCGCGGGCGTAGCCGACGGCGAGGATATCGTCTTCACCAGCGTGACGGGGACGCACGTCGAGGGCGTCATCATCTACAAGTGGACGGGCACCGCAGGGACGAGCAACCTCGTCTGCTGGGTCGAGTTCACGGCGGTGACGCCGAACGGCGGCAACATCACCATCCAGTGGCAGGCCACCACGCCGTTCATCTTCAAGCTCTAGGCGTTGCGAGGACGGTGAGGCGAAAGACTGGGTGACCGATGGCGGTCACCTTCAGAGGTGCCTATAACAGCGGGGGCGCAGCCAACCCCACGACCGCGCTCGACCTGTCGCTTTCGGGATGCAACGCGGCGGCGGGCGACCTCGCCATCATCGTCATCTACTCCCGTGCCTCCGCGAAGACGTGGGCGGTCGCCGCCAAGGGCGGCGGCACCGCGCCCGCAGCCATCAGCGGGCAGGACGTGAACAACGTGACCTACGGCCGCCTCGCCGTCTACCAAGCCACGCTCTCGGCCCAAGACATCACCAACGGCCATATCGGCACGACCGGCACGTTTGGCAGCATCACGAACGGCACCACGGGCTTCATCGTCGCCGTCTTCCGTGGTCACAACAGCGTGCGCGGCGGCACCACCCCGGCGACGGGCACGGGCGACCCCAACCCGCCGAACTACTCCTCGACCTCGGGCGACTGCCTCATCGCCGTCGGCGGCGGCATGGACCAGAACGACGGCATCACCGCCTCGGCGAACTTCACCCTCAACGCGAGCGCGGCATGGTCGTCCTCCTCGGGCACCGATGCTTGGTCGGCGCTCGAATACGACCTCGACGGGGGCACCGGCAGCGGGGTCGACCCGGCGGTCATGGCGACCTCGACCGACTCGGCGTGGTACACGACCGTCATCGGTATCAGTGGGGACGTGCCGCAGACAGCCACGCCCACCGGCATCGCTAGCGCGCAGGCCGTCGGCACGCCGGTAGTCAAGAAGCAGCATCAGGAGGCCGCGCCCACGGGTATCGCCAGCGCCGAGGCGGTCGGCGCGGTCACGCTCGACCTCGCCAACACCATCACCCCGAACGGCTGGGCGCAGCTCTACCCCGGCGGCGATGCCGTCATCACGTGGGGCCACTGTGACACCGACGACGACGCCTCGGTGCTGGGGGCGGTCGGTGGCGGCCTCATGTACCTCTCTTTCGACGGCGGCGCGACTTGGGACACCTACGGCGTCGGCCCCGATACGGTCAAGAACCGCTGCGCAGTCGCCATCGACGCCGACGGCTCGGTCATCATCCAGACGGAGAACGGCGTGGCCTCTACGCTGTCCACCAACAGCGGCTCCAGTTGGGCGGCGACCGGCCCTTCCATCAGCTACCCCTACCACGCCTCTGTCGACGATGACGGCTCGGTGCTGTGGGTCGTCAACTACGGCTACCGCTGCCACCTGTCCGTCAACGGCGGCACCGATTGGACGGAGCCGCGCCCCAACGGCGACGTGGACGTGTCGTGGCAAGACCAAGCCTGCGACAGCGACGGCTCCGTGCTCATCGCGGCGGGCGACTTCGACCCCAACCGCGGCATCTATGTCTCGGTGAACAGCGGGGCTGGCTGGACGCGCTACCGGCCCGGCATCTCCACAGTGGGCTACTACTCGGTCGCCTGCGACGGCACGGGCGCGGTGATTCTCGCCTGCGAGGCGGCTCTCCCCGGCAAGTGCTGGTTGTCCACGGACACGGGGGCTACGTGGGTGGAGGCCAAGCCCGCCGGGGAAACGACCAAGAACTGGAGGCGCGTCGCCGTCAGCAAGGACGGCAGCACGCTCATCGCCGTGGTCAGCAGCGGGCGCGTCTACCTGTCCCTCAACCGAGGGGGGACGTGGACCGAGCAGCAGCCCGCAGGCGACAGCAACCAGTCGTGGGACGGCGCGGCCATCAGCGCCGACGGCAAGTTCGCCCTCGTGCACCACAACCGCCTCTACGCCTACGGCTACCACCGCTTCGTCCACTATCCGCTCGGCATCCAGAGCGCGGAGGCGATGGGCTCCGCGACCGCGACGCGCGCAGAGATAGAGCATCGGACGCTGACGCCAGCGGGCATCGCCTCAGCGGAAGCCATCGGCACGGCGGCCCCCAAGTACAACCAGATACCCGCGCCCAGCGGCATCGCCAGCGCCGAGGCCGTGGGAGCCGCCACCGCGACCAAGACCTCGAACATCATCATCACGACCGCAAGCTGGGCTGAGATTCGCCCAGACGCGGGCGACTACGACCGTTACTGGCGCGCCCTCGGGGCGAGCGCCGACGGCAAATACTTCATCGCCGGAAACTGGTCGACGACCGGCGTCAACAACAGCGGGCGCATCTATCGCTCGACCGACTACGGCGCGACGTGGGCCGAGATAGACGCCCCCATCGTCGACTACGACGGCTGGGACGCGGCGGCTAGCGACAGCGACGGCTCACACCAACTCATCGGTGTCGGCTGGAACGACGTCGGTTACCTCGACCGCACGACGAACGGCGGCTCAAGCTGGGCTTCGGTCACGCCTTACGCGGGCTCCTACCCGAACTGGGTCGGCGCGGCCATCAGCGCCGACGGTGCGGTCATGCTCGTCGGTGGTGGAGTGGAGGGCGACAATAGCGGTCGCCTCTACCGCTCGACGAACTCGGGCACGGACTGGAGTGAGCTGCAACCCGCCGGGGCCATCAACCGCATCTGGCGCGCCCTCTCGATGAGCAGCGACGGCGAGGTCATGCTGGCGGGGGCCAACAATGGTCGCCTTTGGCTCTCGACCAATGGCGGTGACAACTGGACTGAGGCCACCGCCTACAACTCGTTCGAGGACCCGTGGTACTGCTCCTCCATGAGCGCCGACGGCGCGGTCATGCTCGCGGGCCGCAGCCAGCGCCTCTACCACTCCATCGACGGCGGCGCGAACTGGCACGACGAGCAGCCCGACGGCGACAACAACCGCCACTGGCATTCCTGCTGGGTCAGCCCCGACGGCACGAAGATGATGGCCGCCGAGGTCTCCAGTGGGGGCTCGAATACGGGGCGGCTCTGGTACCACAACGGCACCTCGTGGGCCCAGATGTACCCGGCGGGCGACGTGGCGAAGTCGTGGGCGCTCGTCGTAGGGTCTAGCACTGGGGCCACCATCGCTGCCGTCGGCTATCAGGCCACCGGCCGCCTCTACCGCTCCACCTGCAACGGGCAAGACGTACAGACAGTCCTTCCCACGGGCGTCGCTTCGGGGCAGGAGGTCGGCACAGTCACCATCGTGCGCGCCTACTCTTACCCGGCGGGCATCCCCAGTGCCGAGGCCATCGGCACGCCGACCATCCTCAAGGGCAACGTCAGCCGTGCGCCCACCGGCATCGACTCGGCAGAGGCTATCGGCGTCGCCACTCGCCTGCCCAAGAACACCGCCCTGCCGACGGGCATCGCCTCGGCCGAAGCCGTGGGCAGCGTCACCGTCCTCAAGGGCAACGTCGACCGCGCCCCAAGCGGCATCGCCTCGGCTGAAGCTGTCGGCACCGCGACGACCTTGAAGGGCACCGTCACCCGCACGCCGACGGGCGTGGCGAGCGCGGAGGCCGTGGGCACCGCGACCCGCGTCCCGGCCAACGCTTTCGGGGCCGCAGGCATCGCGAGCGCGGAGGCTATCGGGACTGTGACGGCGCTCAAGGGCAACGTCACGCGCACCTGCACCGGCATCGCTTCGGTGGAGGCCATCGGCTCCTGCACGGTCACCCTCCGCAACCTCGTCAGTAACGCCGGGGGCATCGCCAGCGAAGAGGCCATCGGCACGGCCAAGTGGCACCTTGTCAGGCTGGCCTCTGGCATCGCCTCTGCGGAGGCCGTCGGAGCTGCGACCCGTAGCGCCGCAATCAGCCGCTCGCCCAGTGGTATACCCACCTCTGAGGCCGTCGGGGCAGCAACGGCCGCAGCGACCGCGCAGCGCGCCCCTACGGGTGTCGCCAGTGGCGAGAGTGTCGGCACCGCGACCCGCCTCGCGACGAACGCCTGCGCCCCCGCAGGCATCGCCAGCGCCGAGGCCGAGGGCGCGGTCACGGTCCTCAAGGGCGGGGTCAGCCGCACCTGCACAGGTATCGCTTCCGAGGAGGCCTTCGGCTCGGTCACGGTCACGCGCGGCACCACGGTCTACAACGCGGGCGGCATCCCTTCGGAAGAGGCTGTCGGTGCGCCAAAGGTCAACCGCACGGTGCTGATGGTGGGCCTCGCCAGCGCCGAGGCGATGGGCGTCGCGGCCCGCCTCGCCACGTTCTCGCGCTCCGTCTCCGGCGTGCCCTCGGCAGAGGCTGTGGGCGGGGCCTCAGCGGTCCATAGCGACGCTGCTAGGGCTCCTGCCGGTGTGGAGTCCGCCGAGGCCTTTGGGAGCGTACAACGCCTCTGCGCGATTACGCGCTCCGCGACGGGTATCGCCTCCGCCGAGAGCTGCGGCGCAGCCACGCGCGCGCCCGGCCCCGTGAGCCGCACCTGCACCGGCATCGACAGCGGCGAGCAAGTCGGCAGCGCCACCACCGAGCAGGCTGGTGGGGACGCCCAGACCCGCGCGCTGAGCGGCATCGGAAGTGGGGAGGCGGTCGGCACCGCGACGACCGCGCAGGGCGGCGTCACGCGCTCGCCCGCAGGCGTCAGCTCTGCCGAGGCCATCGGCACGCCGACTCGCCTCCCCACCAACAGACCGGCCGTGGTCGGTATCGCCTCGGGCGAGTTCATCGGCGAGGTCACGGTCCTGAAGGCGCGAAAGGTGACGCCCACGGGCATCGCCTCGGGCGAGCAGGTCGGCAGCCCCGCGCGGCTGCCCGGCCCCGTCTCTGTGACTCTCAACGGGATACCGTCAGCCGAGGCCCCCGGCTCGGTATCGCTCGCCCTCAAGTACACGGCGACGCCGCTGGGCATCGCCTCGCTGGAGGCCTTCGGCACGCCCGACCGCTTCGTCGGCGGCGTCACCCGCATCGTCCTCGGCATCCCCTCTGCGGAAGCCATCGGCACCGTGTGGGCGGGCTCCGACTTGCAGCTCGTCTACCCCACCGGCATCGCCTCGGCCTTCCAAGTGGGCCATGCGTGGGTGCTCATCGAGAGTGACACCGAGGTCGCCCCCGGCGGCAGACCGTGGCGGCCTAGCAAGATACGCCGAACCCGGCTATCGTCAAAGGGCCACGGGGAGAAGATGACCAAGCGTAACGACACCGGGAGGTCAAGGACATGAGCTTGCTCCGCGCCAGCGCCGCCAGTACGGACTTCGTCGAGGTCGAGGTCGCATCGAGCGAGAACCCCGTGGCGCAGCCGGTGTCTTTCGCCTTCCCGGTGCGCCACACTGACATCGACGCGGCGACGTGGACAGAAGGGTCATGGTACACGGACGCCAACGGCATCTTCTGGGCGCGCTGCCTCGTCGGCCCTGAGGGCATGGTGACGCTCGAACGGGGCCTCTACCTGATGTACGTCAAGTGGGAGATGGGCAGCCTCAAACCCGCGAGCTGCGCCGGGACACTGGAGGTGTACTGATGACCGCCACCGAGCTACGCCTGCTCCGCGACATGGTCGCCGAGCCGACACTGGAGAAGTGGGACGACGACCGCCTCAACGCCCTCGCCGCCTCCTACCCGCTGGCCGACGGCACGGGTACGGACCTCTTCCGCACCGCCGCTGCCGTGTGGGACACCAAGGCCGCCTTCGAGGCCACCAGCTACAACTTCAGCCAAGGGACGGCGGGCAACGCCACCTACAACCGCAGCCAGCTCTTCACGCAGGCCCGCGCGCTGGCCCGCCACTTCCGCAGGCTGGCCCCGATTCATTCCACCGAGCTTGTCATCGACCGCGAGGACGAGCAGGCGCTCAAGAGCAAGTGGGGCGGCTACCCCGCGCTGCTCATCGACCCCGACCCCACGCACGGCGGCGTCTACGCGGGCGAGTTCATCGAGGAGGAGGGCGACTTCTGATGTCGACCTTCCCGCAGCCCGGTGAGCTGGAGCAGATGGCGACCACCGTCGTGCCGCCGCTCTCCGACCGCTGCGTCATCCTCAGCTACGGGGAGACGTTCGACGTAGACGGCGCGCCCCTCACGGTGTGGAGTGAGGGCGACGAGATACCGTGCACGTGGGAGCAGACGACCACCAACAAGGAGGAGTACCGCGCCGAGTACACGACCGCCGTCAACCAGTGGACGGTGACCTTCTCCTCCGAGTACGCGGTGACGCGCCGCGACATGGTGAAGCTCACCGCGCGCATGGGCGTCGTCCTCCCGGTGCCGCTCGTCGGCTCCGTCTTCGGCGACCCCGTACCGGCGGTCGGCGTGTGGACCGTGACGGTCCGCGAGGTGCACCAGTGAGCCACGTCGACATCATCGGCGCGGAGCGCATCAAAGCCATGATGGGCGCGATGGCCATGGAGATGGAGGGCAGCCGCGCCGACGCGGCCCTCGCCGCCTGCCACGTCTTCGAGCGTTACGCCAAGTACTACGCGACCGGCCACGGGGGCGGCCCGCACGTCCAGACGGGCAACCTCCTCAACTCCATCCAGAGCCGGAAGACGGCTTCTGATGAGGCGCAGGTCGCGCCCTCCATGGACTACGCTGCCTACGTCGAGTACGGCACCAGCCGCTCTGCCCAGTATCCCTACATGCGCCCGGCGTGGGAGGACGGCAAGAAGGAGGCCGAGAAGGTGCTCACCGAGCGTCTGGGGCGCGTCATCTCCTTGAGTGGCAAGACCGGCGGCCGTATGGGCATCGTCGGCGGCTCGACGGGGGCCTACAACGCGCCGCTGCCGGAGGACTGAGATGCCGACCCCGAGCGAAGAGCTGTACGACAACCTCTACCAGAACGGTTCCAGCGCGCTGGCGCTGGCGGTGGCGGGCCGCATCTACCCGGTGCGCGTCAGTGAGCTGGAGACGCGCCTGCCCTGCGTCGTCTTCCGCCGCGTCTTCTCCAGCCCTGAGGGCGACTCACACTCGGGCTGGAGCGGGATGCTGCGCTGCCGCTGGTCGTTCGACTGCTGGGCCTTGACGCACTACGAAGCCGAAGCCCTCGCCGACACCCTGCGCCTCGCGCTGGCCGCCGCCCCGCTGGCCGCCCAGCAGGTGACCGTCCACGACGCGGACGCGGGGGCGGACCAGAGCCTTTGGCGAGTCATCGTCGAGGCGTACACTTGGCGCGACGAGGAGGCTTGATGAGAGAGAGTGCGGCCCTGTACGACCGAGTACCTGAGGAGGAGAGATGACCATCGCCACCAAGAGCCACGGCACCCTGCTTGCCATCGACGGCTTCGGCACCATCGCCGAGGTCGGCGACATCAAGGGGCCGGAACTGTCCCGCGACGACATCGACGCGACCACGCACGACAGCCCCGCCGACTACGAGGAGACCATCGCCGGTCTGAAGAAGAGCGGCAACGTGACCTTCAAGATTAACTGGAATCCAAGCGACCCCACGCACGCGGGCACGGGCTCCTTGTGGGACTTGTACGACACCTCGGACGTGGCCAGCCCGTTCACCATCACGACCCCGCGCGGCGACGTCATCGCCTTCAACGCCAACGTCAGCGCCATCGGTCCTGACTTCCCGGTGAACGGGCTCGTCAGCGCCGACATCACCCTCAAGGTCACGGGACAGGTCATCGTCACGCCTGCCTGAGACTGGCAACCGGGGGCGAGACGCCCCCAGAAGGAGTGGTCGAGATGACCGACAAGAAGGAGACCGCCCCGGTCGTGCTGCTGCGCGACGCCATCCTGAGCGCCGTGGACTTGCCGCTCGTCGAGGTGGAGGTGCCGGAGTGGGGCGGCATCGTCTACGTGAAGCCGATGACGGCCGGAGCGCGAGATGCGTTCGAGGCCTCCGTCGCCGACAGTGAGGGCAACGTCGACAGGCGCAACTTCCGCGCCAAGCTCGTCGTGCGCTGCATGGTCGACCCCGAGACGGGCCACCGCCTCTTCAAGGACACCGACGCGCTGGCGCTGGCCGACAAGAACGCGCTCCCGGTGAGCCGCGTCTTCGACGCTGCCGCCAAGGCTAGCGGGCTCTCGCCTGATGACGTGGAGGCGATGGAGGGAAACTCCGACGGCCGGGACGGCGCTTCCAGTTCCGACTAGCCCTCGCCTTGGGCTGGTCGGTCGCCGAACTCGGCCGCAGGATGACGAGCAGGGAGCAGAGCGAGTGGCAGGTGTACGAGGAGCTGGAGCCCTTCGGGGAGCGCCGCGAGGACTACCGCGCGGCCTCTATCTGCCTGACCATCGCGAACGCCAATGGAGCCAAGAACGCCAAGCTGGAGGACTTCCTGCTGACGCGCCCCGAGAAGAGCGGCCCGCCCGACGTGTTCGAGCTGGCCCGCGCGCTCGGGGCAAAGGTGGTGAACCGTGGCGAGTCTGAGTGAGATGGTCATCGTCGTGCGTGCTTCGACCCGTGACTTCACGGCGGGCATGATGAGGACGCGCGCCGAGATAGCCAAGACGCAGACGACCGCCCAGCGCCTCAACGCCCTCGGTGGGGCCTCGGTCGCCGCAGGCAAGAAGCTCACCAAGGGACTCACCCTGCCGGTCGTCGCGCTGGGGGCCGCCTCCGTGGTCATGGCCTCGCGCTTCGAGGACGACATGACGCTCATCGAGACGCAGGCCGGGGGCACGCGCAAGGACGTCGAGGAGCTGTCCAAGTCGATTCTCTCGATGACGCACGAGATGGGCGTCCAGCACGGCCCCGAGGAGCTGGCGAAGGGCCTCTACCACCTCAAGTCGGTGGGCATGGACAACATTCAGGCGATGGACGCGCTGCGCGCTGCGGAGCAGCTCGCCTCCGTGGGCCACGCCGACCTTGAGACTTCGGCGAACGCTGTCGCGGGGGCGTGGAAGAGTGGCGTCAAGGGGGCCGAGGACTTCACCACCGCTGCCGCTGCCGTCAACGCCATCGTCGGCGCGGGCAACATGAGGATGGAGGAGCTGGTCGCGGCCATGGGCACCGGCGTGCTCGTCAACGCGCAGCAGGCCGGGGCCTCCTTCCAAGACGTGGGCGCGGCCCTCGCTGTGATGACCAGCCGGGGCATCCCGGCGGTGCGCGCCGCGACCTCCATCAAGATGGCCTTCGCCGGTATCACCAACCCCTCGGGCACCGCCACCAAGGCGTTCAAGAGCGTCGGCCTCGGCCAGCTCGACCTTGCGAAGGCGATGCAGAAGGGCGGCCTCCCGGCTGCCATCGACCTCCTCGACAAGAAGCTCAAGGGCATGGGCAAGGTGGAGAAGACGCAAGTCCTCGGCCAGATGTTCGGGGCCAAGAGCAGTCAGGCCATCCTCACGCTCATCGGCAACATGGACGACTACCGCCGCGTGCAGGAGCAGGTGGTCGCCGGTTCCACCGACGAGAAGTTCAACGAGGCGGTGAAGGCGCAGGCCAAGGACGCGGGCGCGCAGTGGGCGCACCTCAAGACCACGCTGTCGGGGACACTGGTGGAGTTCGGCACCATCCTCCTGCCGATGGTGCTCAAGGTCGCCGACGCCTTCGGCAAGTTCGCCAAGTGGCTCGGCGGCCTCAGTAGCGAGGGCAAGAAGACGGTCGTCATCGTGGCCCTCATCGCGGCGTCCATCGGCCCGCTGCTCATCGTCACCGGCAAGATGGCGCAGGGCGTCGGCGCGCTCATCAACATGTATCGCTACTTCCGTCCCGCCGCCGCTGCCGCAGCGACCGCCCAGAAGGGCCTCTCCGCCTCGTTCCTCGCCAGCCCCGTGTTCTGGGTCGTTATCGCCATCGTGGCTCTGGTCGCCATCTTCATCATCCTCTGGAAGCGTTGCAAGTGGTTCCGCGACTTCTGGAAGGGGCTCTGGGAGGGCATCAAGAAGGTCGCCGCGACCGTGTGGACGGCCATCAAGCCCTCCCTCGACAAGATATGGCAGGCCATCAAGGCGGCGTGGGCGAAGGTGTGGGCGGCCTGCCAGTGGCTGTGGCCGCGCATCAAGCCCTACATCGTCCTCTACCTGCGCTCCTTGTGGACGGCCCTCAAGTTCTACTGGCACCTCTTCGCCACCATCGTCAGGGTCGGCTGGCACGTCATCGTGGCGGTGACCCGGTTCCTCTGGCCGCTGGTCGTGCGCTACGTGCGCAACGCCATCTTCGCCATCCGCGTCGTGGTCGGCATCATCAAGGTCGTGGTCGCTATCGTGCGCGCCGTCTGGCACGCGGTCGCTGCCGTGACGCGGGCCGTGTGGAAGGTCATCGCCTTCGTCGTCAAGCAAGCCGTGGGCCGGGTCGTGACCGCCGTTCACATCGTGCAGAAGGTCGTCGCCGTCGTGCGCAAGGCGTGGCACATGGTGCGTAGCGTGACGAGCACCATCTGGAACGGGCTCAAGAAAGTCATCGGTGCGGTCATCGAGTGGATATGGGGCAAGCTGACCGGCATCTTCGGCAAGCTCAAAGGTGTCTACGAGAAGGTCAAGGGCTGGCTCGGCGGCGGCGACGACGTACAGCGCGTCGGCAAGGGCGCATCGCGCCGCCTGCCGCGCCGCGCCGGGGGCGGCTGGATACCAGCGACCACCGGGGGGCAGGCGTTCCTCGGTGGAGAAGGCGGCGAGGGCGAGTGGGTCGTGCCCGCGAGCAAGGCCAAGGGCTTCGCGCAGGCGCTCGGCGGCGGGGGCGGGAACACCGCGAACGTCACCATCAACATCGCCAACGTCAACGGCACCGACCGGCAGGCTGCCCGCAAGCTCGCGGAGATGGTCAAACAGGAGCTGATGGGCGGCGTCCTCCGACACATGGTGGGTCACAATGCCTAACCTCTGCACGCTCGGCGGCTCTGCCTTCCACTCGACGAGCATCGAGGTGGGGCCGCTGCCGCGCACCATCGGTGTCTCGTCGAACTGCCTCTCCGACGAGCCGGTGCAGACGGTCGACTTCATCAGCGGCTACCAGCAGGTAACCATCGGGGGCATGTTCAAGCCGCCGAACGCGGAGGCTGAGTGGGCGGCGCTCAAGGCTGAGGTCGCTAACGACGAGAACGCCTTGACCGTCCCCGGCGCGAGCTTCCGCGTCTTCAAGAACGAGGGCTTCGGCGTGAACTGGGAGTTGCACTCGTCGGTGAGCGGCATCATCTACTACAGCGTCACCCTCAACTGCCTGCCCTAAGGAGGCCCCATGCCCGCGACCGCATACACCGCCAACCTCATCGCCAAGGCGCTGAAGAACGGCACCGCGTACCAAGGCCCCGCCGAGGTCTTCCTCGCGCTGGTCACGACCACGCCGACCAAGACCGTCGCGGGCACCGAGGTGACGCTCGGAGCGTATGCGCGGGTCTCTTTCGACCAGACTACCGACTGGACAGACGACGGCGCGGGCAAGCTGGAGAACACCGCCGACGTGGAGTACGTCGAGGCCACCGCCGACTACGACGACGACGTGCTGGCCGTGGAGGCGTACACCTTGGTGACCGGCGGCACCCGGCTGTGGTTCATCATCCTCGAAAGTCCCTCTGCTATCGTCGCCGGGCAAGTGCCGAAGTTCTACGCGGGCGATTTAGTGCTACAGGTGGTCTGACATCGACCAGACGGCCTACCCCACCGGCATCGCCTCAGCGGAGGCCGTAGGTTCTCCGCTCATCGCGGGCGCTCTCGTCGCACGCGGGGCGCTGCACATCGACGGCCTGCCTGTCGGCAACTTCGTCCCTAACCCTTGCGCCCTATTCGACGCCGCGCGGTGGGAGAAGTCCACGCCGGTCGCCCGCGTCACCTCGTCCCCCGTGACCATCCCCGCCCCCGGTGCGACGGCCTTCCATCTCGCGCCGGTCGCGGACGGCTGCTACCTCTGGAACGACACCGTCGAGTTGCCCGACACCGTGTTCGCCGAGGACTGGCTGACCGTGCAGTTCGAGATGTACGTCGAGGGCGCGCTGGACGCCGGGTGCGCCGTGCTGGCTGAACTCAACTGGTACGAGGTCGGTGAGGAGGCCCCGTTCTACTACGACGACCTCGTGAACGCGGCCTGCTGGTATCCCTCGCCGCCGCGCCCCGACCTCAAAGACACATGGCTGCCGCTCGACGGCTTCGCCCGTATCACGGCGCACGTCCAAGTGCCGCCCTCTGCGCTCGGCATCACGTGGGGCTACAGCCTCTTTCTCGCGGTCACCGACCCGACGTGGGGCACGGGGGCCGACGCCGCAGAGATGTGGCTGACCAACATCGCCGTCAACCTCGGCCCTGAGGCGGGCAAGGTCGCGCCCTTCGCCTACGGTCGGGCGACCCTCTCGGGACCGCCAGCCGAGTTCGTCGGCCTCGTCGCCGGGGGCGCGCTGGGCATCGACGCCGAGGTGGAGGCGTGGCTGTCGCACGCGGCGCGGGGCCGGGACAGTCTGCAAGCCTTCGGAGCCATCCACACGGGCAGCTACGCCTATCTCGGCATCGCTGGGGTCGCCGCGCCCGCCCACCCAGACATCACGCCGCCGACCGTCGCCGTCCCCGACATTCGCTCCCTGCGCGTGCGCGCCGGAGGCTACCCGCTGCGCCGCGCCGAAATCAGCGACCTGACCATCGACCTTGATGTGGAGGGCGGACCGAAGGCGGCGACGTTGACGGTCGCCAGCGACATGCGCCGCGCCCCGGCGCTGCTCACGACGCTGGTCGTCGTCTACAAGGGCCGAACCTTGTTCCGTGGGCGGCTGGAGGCGGTCTCGGGCACCGTTGACTCGGCCAGCGGCTACACCCTCATATACGCTGGCCCGCTCGTTCGGATGCGCGACCACAAGGCGTTCCGCAAGGTCTACGTGGACAGCGACCTCCAGAGTTGGCAGACCGACCAAGGCCCGCGCTCCAGCCCTGACACCTTCGAAGTGATGAGCAAGGCGTGAGCGTCGACCTCACCGTACCCGGCGGCACGGGAACCCGGCCCGGCTTCACGGTCGAGAAGACGAACGACGCCATCCTCATCTATTGCGGCGCTCTTCAGGACGGGGACTCCATGTTCGGCATCACCAACGACGAGGGCGGGCTCAGTATCAGCGCCTACCCCGTGCCCCGCAGGGCGACGGCGGTCGTGCGCGCCACCGCACACCTCGACCAAGCGCGCTCCGACTGGCGCATGATAAGCACCCTGCGCGGCCCCATCACCCTTGAGCAACTGGAGGACGGAGAGGTCGTGCGAACGGTCTGCACCATGCTCGACTTCGTGTGGCGCTTCTCGGGCTCGTTCCCGTACCCGCTCTACGACTTCCCCTACAACGTGCCCTCCTCCGGCTCCGGCTTCATGACCGAGGGGTATCCCGGCTTCGGAGAACTGCTGCCGGGCGACTACCGCATGACGGTCTTCTGGTACTACTACACGCTCCACCTGTACGAGTCGCACAACGCCCTGCAGACCTTCAACTTCACCATCGAGCCCGACGCCGCCGACTACTCCTTCGTCTTCCAGAAGCACGACGCGCCCGACGCGCCCGAGTGGGGAGAGTGGTGAGCCGTGGCTGACGGTTACCAGAACGCACGAACCTACTGGGAGATGTACGAGGGCGTCATCGCTGACGGGCTCACGCAGCGCGTCCGCGCCCTCGACGTGACCATGCAGGTCGGCGGGCACCGGGCACAGGCCTACCCCTACTTTCAGGTCAGCATCTACGGCCGCGAGAACGTCAACCGCCCCAACCTCGTGACCATCTTCCGCGAGAACATCGACAACACCGCCTCGTGGCGCACGGTGAAGGTGCGCGAGAGCATCGACCACCCCGACGTGCGCTGCATCGTCCTGCGCGTGGAGGCCAAGGAGGAGGGCTACGACCCGCCCGAGGTCTCGACCTACGAGCGCAACTACAACGACCAGTACGAGACCGCCGACCTGCCCCCGTGGGGCGTCCGCATCACCGAGGTCGCTGTCTACGGCTCGGCCCTGAAGCGCAACCTGCGCGCCGACCTCATCATCGCCGACATCCTCAGTGGTGACGGCTTCACCTACGCAGGCCCGGCGGCGACGTGGAGTCCCGACCAGCTTGCCTTCAGTGACCTACCCAAAGACAGGTGGGAGGCACTCGACGAGATGAACGGCATGCTCGGCTGGAACTACGCCTGCTGGGACGGCGAGGAGGTCGAGTACGCGCTGCCGCGCAGCGGGGCGGTCATCCCGCTCTCGACCGCAGACCCGCGCACGACGTGGAACATTGATAAGAATCTCGACGAGACCTTCAACGAGGTGCGCGTGCAGTTCACTACCCGGCGGGGGAAGAAGCGCGAAATCGTCGAGCACGCCGACAGTTCGCCCCTCGGCATCGTGCGCGCCGACACCTTGCAGGCTCCTGACTCCATCATGTCGGCCACGAGTGCTTCGCGCTTCGGGCGGCGCTACCTCGCTGCGCACTCCAAGCTCCAGACCTACGGCACGGTCAGCATCACCGGCTACGACGCCGCGCGCGACGGCATCGACCCCTTGCTCGTCCGGCCCGGCGATGTACTCGCCATCACTGGCCCGGCGCGGGGCCTCAACGGGCGGCAGGAGGTCACCCGCGTCACCCTACGGCCCCTCGACTGGACCGCCGAGGTGCAGTTCGGGGCCAACTCCAAACGCTTCGACACGTGGCTGGCCCGCCTCGCCGTCGGGGCCAAGGCCATCAAGCGCCGATGACCGACGAAGCGCCCAAGCGCCGCAATCCCTTTCCGGCCTTCTCTGACACCGAGTACGAGCTGTTCATGGCGACCATCCGCCACGAGGCCCGCACCGGGGCCGAGCTTGCCATCACGGCCCACCTCGGGGGCTTCTGCCAAGACCACCGCGAGCGCACCGAGGCGCTGGAGGCGGTCGTCTTCGGGCGCAGCGAGCGCGGCATCGTCGGGCTCGACAACCGCACCGCGCAGATGGAGCGCGTCGTCACCGAGTGGGAGGACGAGCGCACGTGGTTCAAGCGCATGCTCTACGGGGCGTTGTCGGTGGCCGTCGTCGGCCTCCTCATCACAATCGTCGAGTTCTGGTTCATCCGGCAGTAGGGGGCACCATGAGCTTCACCATCAGACGCGACTACCACGCCGTGCATCACTCGGGTCTGCGGCCCCTGAGTGCCATCGACTTCATCGTCCTGCACGACATGGAGGTGACCGCCTACGACACCGCTGCCGAGGCGGTGGGGCGCTACTTCGAGATGCTGGCCTCGGGCGGCTCCACGCACTACGGCGTCGACAACGACTCCATCCAGCAGTACCTCGCCCTCGGCGTCATCTGCTGGGGCGCGCCGGGGGCAAACACCAACGGCGTCCACATCGAGCAGATGGGCAAGGCGAGCTGGAGCCGCGACCAGTGGATGGCGAAGGCCAAGCCGACCCTTGAGCGTACCGCGTGGCTGATGGCGCGCGTCCACAAGCGCCTCGCGCGGGCGGGCCTCAGCCTGCCCCTCGCCGTGCTCACCGACGCCGAGGTGCGCGGCCACCACCACGGCGTCACCACCCACCGCCAGCTTACGCGCGTCCTCGGCGGCAGCCACACCGACCCCGGCACCGGCTACCCCTTGGAGTGGGTCGTCCATCTGGCGCGCCATTACGCGGCCTGAGGGGCCTCCGCGAGTGAGTAGACCGGGAAGGGCTTCCGCACGCCGTAGCGGGCCAGCAGGAGCCGCTGGCGGGCCTTCCTGAGGGGGCACCCGCGCTACCCTTGTGAGCGGCATCCTGAGAGCTGCCTAGCGGTGTGGAAGATGGCCGAAGGAGGTATAATCCCCGCAGCGGGCCGCCCGGTCCGCACAGAGTGAAGGAGGAACCACGATGCCGCGCGAACCTAACCTCATGGCCAAGACCCGCAAGGTCAACGACCCCTACGCCATCTGGGTGCGCCCCGGCTGGGAGTGGCGGGTCTTGAAGCACTACCAGACGCCCCAGAAGGAGGCCGACAACCTCGCCTACGCGCGCTGCTTCTGCGCCGTGAAGGGGCCGGGCACCTTCGACTCCTACGACATGGGCGACACCTACATCCGCGACTACGAGGCGGTGGCCTACCCGCTGACCGCCGAGGAGATGGTGGACTGGCTGGCCGACCCCAAGAACCACTGGCGGGAGTACTGACGATGCTGGACGAATCTCGACATCCGTGTCATGCTCAGGCGGAACCGCCGACAGGAGGTGGCCCCGTGAACGCCCTTCTCTGCCGCGCCATGTACGACATGGCGACCCTCGAACATCACCTGCACGGCCGCGCGTGGATTGCCATGCAGGACAACTTCCTCGACGACGAGCGCGCCTACTGTGCTGCCGCCGTCTGCGTCAAGCGGCTGGCCTTCGCCCTCGCGGACGCACGCGACGAGGGGCAGGAGGAGCTGGTCATGCGCGACTTCCACGAGCTGGCCCAGCGCCTCGCGGCCGACCTCCGCGAGCCCGGCCTGCTGGACATCTACAACCGCCTTGCGATGGTGCCGCAGGCGGGCTAGTCTTTCGAGCCGTCGGCGCTGGTCGGGTGGTTCCTCCCGGCGCTGGCACGAGGCCGTCCCTGTCTGGCTGGCGGGGGCGGCCTCACCACCTCTGCATCCTAGAACACCGCCGATTGTTGAGAACATGTTAAGGTGAGTTGAACGCGGTGGAAATAGGTTTAGAGTGGTGGGGAGAAGTGGAATAACCCCGGTACGGGGTTAACCCGCCCAGCCAGCCAGCTCCAAGGAGGAACCACATGCCGCAGACAGCCACCGAGAATCAGCGCCGGGTTCAGTGCTCGCGCTGCCACACCTTCAAGCCGCTCTCCGAGTTCTACCGCAACTCCGAGACGGCCACGGGATTCTCGCCCTTCTGCAAGGTCTGCGACCTCGCCGCCCAGCGCCTCCTCGGCGTCAAGGTGAGCGAGACGCGCACGTTCGGCGTGGAGATAGAGTGCTACTGCCGCAGGAGCCGCGAAGACGTCGCCCGCGCCCTCAGGGCCGCAGGCCTCAACGCCTCCGCCAACCCCTACAGCCACACCGACAAGGACTACTGGGAGGTCACCACCGACGCCTCCGTGCCCAGTCACTACGACAACAACAGCTACGAGGCCCGCGACTACTGGCACGGCATGGAGATTGTCAGCCCCTGCGGCTCCGCCGCCCTCAAGGGCAAGCGTGGACTCCGCGAGCTGCGCAAGGTGACGCGCGTCCTCGCCCGCCTCGGCGTCAAGGTCGACAAGCGCTGCGGCCTCCACACCCACCAGTACGCCCGCGACCTCGACCTCGTCGCCTTCAAGAACCTCGCCAAGCTGTACGTCAAGCACGAGGCCGCCTTCGACTCCATCGTCCCCGCGTCCCGCAGGGGCGAGCGCGCCGCTAACGGCCCCTGCGGAGTGATGGCGCACGGCCTCATGGAAGCCTCCTACTTCGTCGCCCGCGACTACATCTACTCGACCGACTCGTACGAGCCGATGACGAAGGCGACCGTCTTCGCGCACATCGACAGCGCCTACGACGTGGACGGTATCGCCCGCCTCTGGACGGACCGCTACCTGAAGCTCAACCTCCGCTCCTTCGCCGTCCACGGGACGGTGGAGTTTCGCCACTTCGGCGGCACCGTCGACTTCGAGAAGATGGTCTACTGGGTCGCCCTCACGCAGTCGCTCGTCGAGCAGGCCGCGACCATGACCATCGGCACGCGCGGCGCAGTCAGCCTCGCCGCCGTCTTCACCGCCGCCCACACGCAGCCGACCGTGCGCAGGTTCTTCGAGGCCCGCGCCGCCCGGCTCGCCGCCTGAAGGAGAGAGCATGACCGTCCGCATTCGCACCCTCGACCCGAGGCCACAAGAGTTCGTCGTCGACACGCCTGAGCAGGCGGTCGGCTACCTGTGGAAGATGGCCTTCGTCCGCGAGGCCGACCCCGGCGAGTACATGGTCGAGGTGGCCCGCAGGGTCGCCATCTACAACCGCCACGTCGTGCGCACGGACTCGGCCGCGAACTTCCTCACGGACCTCGCCGCAGCCGGGTTCATCACCGTCGACTTCGAGGAGCCACAATGAGCAAGAAACACCGCAAGCATGGCAAGGCCGCCCAGCCCGCGCCCGCCCCCCAGAAGCCGTGGGTCAGCCCTGAGGTCAAGTACGCCAAGCACCCGCGCTACTACGTGGGCTACGGCTCCAACCACAACGTCATCCAGATGCAGGCGCGCTGCACGAGCGCCATGCCGGTGTGCGCGGGCATGATGCCCGGCACGCGGCTGGTCTTCAGCTCCGTCCTCACGGTGGAGAAGGTCGAGGGCGAGCAGACCCCGGTGACCATCTGGCACGTCGAGGCCCGCGACATCGCCGCCCTCGACCGCTACGAGGGCTACCCGCGCCTCTACAGCAAGCGCTACAGCCACGTGACCGTGGACGGCCTCCGCGTCCCGGCCTTCTACTACGTCCTCAACCCGCCCTACGAGGAGGAGCCGCCCGTCGACTACTACTACGAGACCTGCGCCGAGGGCTACCGCGACTGGGGCCTCGACCTCGCCTACCTCGACGCCGCCCGCGACCGCGCGCAGCTCGCCGAGGAGGCGCGCGGGGAGCGCGCGCACGTGTGCGCCTTCTGCTCCGAGCGCCTGCCCCAGAAGGAGATGGAGCGCCTCAGCCGCAACGAGTGGCTGTGCAACGACTGCGCCGCCTACATGTACGGCCAGCACTACTACGCCAAGGACATGAGCCGCAGGCGCGCCGCGCCGGTGGCCGACAACAAGGAGGGACCACGATGACTGACAACCCACTCATCCCCGTCGCTGACGGGCCATGCGCCGAGTGCGGCGCTTTCGAGTACCACCGCCCGACCTGCAGCGTCTTCCCGCTGCGCTCGTCCATCCACGTGCGCGTCCCCGAGGAGGAGGAGTCCGACCGCGCCCCGTGGGGCTTCCTCGTCATCAAGGACGGCCAGCAGGTGAACGTGCCGGTCGAGCACCGGCAGGCCGCCGAGTACATCCGCGACAACCTCGCCAAGGGCGGCTTCATCGTCGTCCTCGACGAGCCCTACATCCCGCCGAGGAGCGCGTTCACCTGCGGCGGCTGCGCCGTGAGCTTCCCGCTGGCCGCGCTCGAGCTGACCGACCGCGCGGGCGACGAGTGGTGCAAGCCCTGCGCCGACAAGATGGCGGCCGAGGTCACGCCCGACGCCGACGACGCCGACTTCATGTTCTACGTCGACACCGACCTCTGCCCGCGCTGCGGGGAGCAGGCCATCAGCCGCATGCGCGACGACGAGCTGCCCTACCAGTGTGACGCCTGTGGGCTGCGTTTCGGCCCTCGGCCCGCCCATCCCGCCAACGGAGTGCTCGCCGCCGCGCAGCGCGCCTCTGCGGCCCCTGAGGCCGTCCTCGGCGTGGGGCCGGTGGATTCCAACCACTGCCGGTGGTGCGGTGCCGAGCTGACGTTCGAGGACGACGGGGACGCGGAGAACGGCCCGCACCTCTTCGCCTACTGCGACAACGACGACTGCCCCGGCGACCCCGCCGACCCGCAGCCGCCCGAGGGCTGGCACGACTACGACCCCGCCGAGGACGCCGACTCCGAGCTGGTGGCGAGCCCGCCTGAGGAGCCGATGACGGTGACGCCGACGCACGGCCAGTCGTGATTCGGGCTTGACACGCTGTAGAGCCAGGTTTAGAGTTGTGGAAAGTGTGGAAGGAACCGCACAGCGGTTCAACCCGCAGCCAGCCAACAAGACCGCACGAGGAGGAACCACCATGAAGGCTACATACACCATCACCTTCGCAGACGGCACCACCGAGAAGTTCGAGCGCACGACCCGCATCTTCCCGACGATGGAGAACCCCACCGACCGCACCTCCGCCATCCTCACCCGGCTCGCCTGCGACGGCGTGCAAATCGACAAGGTCGAGGAGTCCTTCAGCCGCACCGAGGCCGGGCGCACGCACACCGGCCACACCATCCTCTTCAAGAGCGACGCCCAGAAGGAGCGCGAGGAGGCCGAGTCGATGCGCCAGAGCATCCACTTCAACCACCAGTACGCGACCAGCCGCTACCTCGACCAGCTGAAGGAGGCCGCGCAGGAGCTGCGCCGCGCCGCCGACGAGATGGAGCGCATGCACCTCATCCTCCAGACCGCCGTCATCCTCCCCGACAGCCCGCGTGAGCCCTACGGCGACGTCGGCCTCCTGCCGAGCACCGTCAGCCCCATCCGCTTCGCGACGCAGGCCGTCGAGCTGGTCACGCGCGTCCCCAACAACACCCGCGTCCACTACCTCGTGCAGTACGCCGCCGAGCTGGCGGACTCCGCCAAGGCCGACGAGAAGTACCTCGCCTGCTGAGCCTCCCCAAATACGAACCCTAGGGCCGCCGGTGAGCGGCCTTAGGACGTGACAGACGAGCGAAGGAGGAACCACCATGAACGGTCTCTACCACACACTGTATCTGGAGGAGGCGTGCGTCGAGGCGACGCGCCGCGCCGAGCAGAACGGCCAGCCCTACTGGGTCGAGCACGTCCGCACCGAGTATGTCGTCACGCCGCGCCAGCCCAAGGTCTTCGAGTTCTCCAGCGAGCTGGAGGAGGGCTGCCAGCACGAGGCCGACCAGCTCATCAAGGAGCTGGGCCTCGTCGCACAGTTCACGCACAAGATTCGCAGCCGCCAGCTCGGCCTCGCCGAGGCCCGCGACGACCTCTACCGGGGGCTCGTCGAGGAGCTGGACTGCGACGACAAGTTCGCGTGGGTCGTCGTGGACAAGGTCACCAAGCTCTCAGGGGCCGAGGGCTTCTGCTACGACTGGTGAGGAGGAGTGATGACGGCTACTGAGACAACTGAACTCTTCTTCGACTGGCGTTCGCAGGACGTCCCCGCGTGGGCCGTCCCGGTGCTGGAGCGCAAGGTCGCTGCCGTGAACCGCCGCGCCGAGCGCGCTGGCATCGCGGGCCGCTACACCGTCGCGGTCGAGCCCTACGAGGAGGCCTACAAGGACGACGCGGGCCTCCCGCACGTGCGTCACATGGCGCACACGACCGTCCTCGGTGACCTCCTCAAGGTGGAGGGCTTCACCTTCGCCGCCACCATCGACTGGTCGCTCGGCCAGCCCCTCCTGCGCCGCAACCCCGACCTCCCTGAGGCCATGGTCATCACCGCCCCGGCGAGCAAGCGCTGCGACCACTGCGGGACCGCCCGCAGCCGCATCGACACCTACCTCGTCATCGACGAGACGAGCGGCCAGCTCACGCAGGTGGGCAGGAACTGCCTCGCCGCCTACTGCGGCCTCCAGCCCGGCTGGGTCAGCCTCGCCACCGACGAGTCCATGCGCTACGACGCGGAGGGCTGGGGCGGGGGCCGCGAGTACTTCACGGTCACCGTCCAAGACGCCCTCGCCATCGCCCTCGCCATCGTCGAGTACGACGGCTCCTACAAGCCCGCCGCCTTCGAGAACGACGCGACCAAGGGCAAGTGGTGGCTGGTCATGGGCGAGACCATCTACAACCGCCATGAGCCCGACCCGGTGCAGAAGGCGTACCGCGAGTACGTCAAGGAGCACCTCGACGAGCATCAGCCCGCCGCCTGTGAGCTGGTGGAGTGGATGCGCGCCCTCGACGCCGACTCCGACAACGACTTCCTCTACAACCTCCACACCATCGGCATGGTGACGAGCATCGGCAGCCGCCACGTGGGCCTCTGCCTCGCCGCCATCCCCGCGCACGACAAGGAGGTCATCCGCAGGCAGGAGGCCAGTGAGCGCGGCCCGGTGCCGACCGGCAGCGCCATCACCATCGAGGGCGTCATCGAGAAGCTCTGGGAGCGCGAGGACGAGTGGGGCATCCAGTGGAAGCTGTGGCTGCGCCTCGACAACGGCAGCCGCGTCTACTCGACCGCCCCGCAGGCCCTGCTTGACCTGCTTCGCACGGACACCACGAGCATGACCGGCCGCGTCATCGGCTGGCAGCAGGAGAACGCCGAGGGCAAGCGCATCGCCCTCACCGCCAACGTCGAGGCCGCCCACGACGACCCCACCACCGGGTTCGCCAAGCGGCCGCGCAAGCCCGTCATCATCGACACGGAGGAGGTGGCGTCGTGACTAGCGAAGACGCCCAGAAGCTGGAGACCGGCGACCGCGTGACCTACGCTGCCGGGACGCCTGACGAGATAGGCGGTACGGTCCTCGGCCGCAGCGGCTACTTCGCCGAGGTCGTCACCATCATGTTCGACGACCAGAAGCCGGGGGCGGTCCACGTCCGCGACATGCGCAACTACGACCGCAGGTGACGCCGTGCCCGACTACTTCCAGACCGTGGGCTTCCAGCGCGACTTCGCCAAGCTGATGCAGGTGCTCGACCGCCTCGCTGCCGCCCTCGAACGTATCGCCGCGCAGAGCGAGAAGGAGCCGCCCGCCAGTGAGTAGACCACCGCAACCCGAACGCCTCGGCAAACGGCCTGCAAACGCCGTTTGCCGGGGAAGGAGGAGCCATGCCTACCGAGACCAAGAGCTGCCCGCGCTGCGGAGCGCCCTACACGCCCTACGGGGCCGAGTACATCCCGGCGGTGTCGCCGCCGTTCCCGGCCCTGTCGCGCCGCGACAACAAGACCTACGTCTGTAGCGGCTGCGGCACCGTCGAGGCCCTTGAGGACTTCGGCGCTCTGCCGCCCTTCCAAGGCCCGGTCTACTGGGACAAGGAGGAGCCATGCGAGACAAGCTGACCAAGGAGGAGCGCGTCATCGAGCTGCTCTACGACGGGCGCTGGCACAGTGGCCGCGAGCTGGCCCTCAAGGTGTCGCACCGCTTCGGCGGCTACCTCTTCACGCTCAAGAAGCAGGGCTTCGTCTGGGAGAAGCGCCGCGACCCCGCCGCCCCCAAGGGCGAGTCGTGGTGGCAGTACCGCCTCGTCCACATCCCCGGCTTCGGGAGCGACCCGCACGGGCAGACGCACATGGAGGTGGAGTGATGGACGCCCTCAACCTCGCCCGCTACGGGCTGTGGAAGATGCTCTCCATGGAGGACAAGCGCGCCTACCGCAAGTGGGCCGACGAGCAGTACGACGCCGACCGCGAGCAGCCCGTCAAGCAGGTCTGGCACCCGGTCGTGCGGCAGGAGTGGGGCCGCCTCATCGAGGCGCAGGCCCGCGCCGAGCTGGAGCTGATGCAGATGCGCGCCGACGCCGCCGACGCGCCCGAGGAGGAGGGGCCATGACGACCTACGAGACACGCGGCATGGGCGAGGGCGAGCCGGGCCTACAGGCCCTCTTCGCCGAGCTTGTACAGGCCCTCTTCGCCGAGCTTGAGCCCGGCAGGGACACCGGCCCGAACGCGGGGCTGGCCATCGAGTTCGAGAGCGGCGTCAAGCTCTCCCTCGTCTGGGGCTGGGGCACCTACTCCGCCCCTGACACGGTGGAGGTGGCGGTCGTCGGCAAGGACGGCGAGTGGCTGACGCCCGACGTGGCCCGCGCCGCCTTCGAGGAGGACATCGGGGATGTCGTGGACGGCTACTGCGACGCGGAGCGCGTCCATGCCTACTTCCTCACGGCGCAGGCGTGGAAGGAGGGGGCGTGACGGACTACAACGGCTGGACGAACTGGGCGACGTGGAACGTGTACGTCTGGCTCACCAACGACGAGGCCGTGTACCGCGCCGCCCACGAGGCCGCCCACGAAGACAACGTGCCCAAGCTCACGGCCCTCGCCCTGCACTGGACGCGGGCCGTGAGTGGTGACGGCGTGAATCTGCGCGAGGTCGACTGGCCCGAGATAGTCGCCGGGCTGAAGGAGGAGTGATGACACCGGGACTCGACGGACTCGACGAGTGGATTACCGGCCACTACGGCGAGGACCAGTTCAGGGACGCGGTCTTCTGCACCGACTGCATGCACTACAACGGCGGCATGTGCTTCAACGAGAAGTCGCCCTACCACAAGCGCCTGATGGAGGAGGAGGAGACCTGCGACGAGGCCGAGGTCTACGACCCGCGCGACGACGAGCCGCAGGACCTCGACGAGCGCCGGGGATAGTGTAGGATGGTGGAAACACGTCCAGACCAGTCAAGGAGGGCATCCATGACAGAAGTGACGAACAGCACCGACGAGACCCGCCACATCGACGTCATCAGGGCCGACGCCTACGCCTTGGTCGTCGAGGCGGAGCCGCTGGCCGAGGTGACTGAGGACAACCTGCACGACGCCAGCGAGGTGCTGGCCCGCTGCGCGGCCGTCCTCAAGTCCGCCGAGCGCCTGCGGGTCGCCATGACCAAGCCGCTGCTCGACCACAAGAAGTACCTCGACACCATCTTCAAGGAGTCGGTGGCTCCGGTCCAAGAGCTGTCCGACCGCCTGCGCGCCGCCATCACGCGCTACAACACCGAGCGCGAGCGCGTGCGTGAGGAGCAGGAACGCCTCGCCCGCGCCGTGCTGGCCCAGCGCCAGCGCGAGCACGAGGCCGACCGCGCCAAGCTCGCCGAGGCCGCAGGCGTGCCCCTCGATGCGCTGCCGGTGGAAGACCTCAGCCGCCTCCGCGCCCCGGCGCTCGAGACCGAGGTCGTCACCGCCTCGGGCTCCGTCACGGCGCGCCCCGTCGTCAAGGTGCACATCGCCAACTCCAACCTCGTGCCGCGCCCGTGGTGCGTGCCCGACGAGAAGGCCATCACGGCGTTCGTCAGGGCCGCCGTCAAGGACGAGGGCATCGAGGCGGCGCGCCGCACGGTGGCTGACATCTTCGCGGCGGGCGTCACGTTCGAGGTGGAGATGGTGACCGTCGTCAACACCTGAAGGAGGAGAGATGCCAGTAGCGACCACGACTTCATGGCAGGGCACCGGGCAGGCCCGCTACACGCTGCGGCAGGCGGCTGAGATAGCCCACTGCTGCTACGAGACGGTGTGGCGGGCGGTGAAGCGCGGCGACCTCACGGCCACGCGGCGCGGCCAGCATGGGCGTTACCTCGTGGCCGAGTCCGACCTCATGGCGTGGGCTTTCCCAAAGGCCCGGCCATGACTGCTACAATGAGCGCGCCGTCGGCTTGGCGGCTGGATGCCCTCGGGGGGCGGCGCGCGGGACTCGGCCGGGTCTGCGCGCTGCCCCCTGACCAATCAAGGAGGACGCCGTGACGAAGACCGTCGCCCAAGTGCGCACCATCCTGCTCGTCTTCGCAGCCACCATCTTGGGGCTGCTCATCACGGGCGGAGTGGACCTCCTATCGCTCAACGGCTGGAGCGACTGGCGGCCTTACGTGACCGCCGGTATCGCAGCCGTGTCCGTCTACGTCTACAAGTTCCTGAGCCCGTTCGACAGCGCCTACGGCGTGGGCTCCGAGTAAGCCACCGAAGGAGGGCATCCATGCACGACTGGCAGCTCGACGAGGAGCTGAGCCAACAGCTCTGGCGGGCGCGGCGCGAGGCCGAACGGTCTGCACGTCGCGCCCGCAAGGCGCGCCGCAAGCAACGCATCTTCAGCGTCGCGGTCTTCGCCGTCTGCTGCTTCGCGGCGTTCTACCTGCTCGTCCATGTGGGAGCGGCCCTGCTGCTCCACTAGAACACCACCAACCGTCAGGAGGGCATCCATGACACCCCAAGCCAAGACGCGGCCCGCAGCCGACCCCATCACCGTCGGCGAGCACGACGCCTCGCTCAACATCGAGCAGCGCCTGCTCAACGTGATGGCCGCGCTGAGCTACGTCCAGAAGACCGGCGTCACCGCCAAGGAGGCGGGGGGCTACTCGTTCGTCACCCACGACGCCGTGACCGCTGCCGTGCGCCCCTTGCTGGTCAAGAACGGCGTCCTCTGCCTGCCGACCATCGTCCAGCACGAGCGCGAGGGCAACCAGACGACGCTGCTCGTCGACCTCGCCTTCATCAACACCGACAACCCCGAGGACCGCGCCGTCGTGCGCTCGGTCGGGTACGGCATCGACAAGCAGGACAAGGGGCCGGGCAAGGCGATGAGCTACGCCGTCAAGTACGGCCTCCTCAAGGCGTTCTCACTGGAGACCGGCGACGACGTGGAGATGAGCGGCCTCGACCGCGACGAGCCCTACCGCAGCCCCGCGCCCGCAGGGGCTGCCAGCGCCGCGCCCCACCACACGCCGGGCCGCCCGGCGCTGGCCAAGTTCTGGTCGGTGGCGCGCGGCCAGAAGGTGCCCGAGGAGGTCATCCGCCTGTGGTTCAAGCGCAACCTCGGGCTGGAGTCGACCAAGGACGCCGACGACGGCCAACTGACAGAGGCGACCTTCTGGGCGCAAGCCTTCGTGGGCCGCGCCAAGAAGCTCGGCGACGCCACCATGGTCATGGGCTTCAGCGCCCAGCAGACTGCGGAGGAGGCCTCGCGCCAGTTCGACGGCGTGACCGCCCTCGGCGAACTCACCCTGAAGGAGTGGGACGCGCTCATCGCGTGGGCTGAGACCAACGCCAACGCCACGCTCGACCAAGAGGTCGCCGCTGACGACGACCTGCCGTTCTGAAGGAGGAGCCATGTACGAAGTGAAGCTGGACGCGCCCTCCGGGGCGCTCATCGTCGGGCTCACGCCTGACGCCGCCGAGGCGGTCAAGCAGGCGGTCCTGCGGGCCCTGCTCGCGCAGGCCCGCGCTGAGGCGCAGACCGCCTCCGCCGGTGAGGAGGCCGGAAAGACCGCCCCGAAGCCGTCACGGCCCCGTAGCGCCGCGCTGACGGCCTATGGCGGGAGTAACGTCAACCCCGACTCGCCGATGCAGAGGGACATCCGCGCCGCCCTCTCCACCAGCCTCACCTTGCGCTCCGAGCTGCAGACGGTGGTGCAGGTGACCACGCTGCTCGGCAAGTTCAACGAGGCCTCCGTGCAGGTGGCCCTCGGCAGCCTCTACCGCGAGGGCAAGATGGTGCGCGAGCGCGTCGGCAGGGCGTGGGGCTACAAGTGGGCCGCGAGCCCGGTCGCGGCTATCCCGCAGGTGAAGCTCGACAGTAACGGCTTCCGCGTCACGCTCGCTGCCGGTGAAGGCATCGTCAAGGGGGCCGTGGAGGAGTAAGCTCCATGGCATGTTCTGGGCGGGATTCATCGTCGGGTTCGTCGGGGCGTTCGTCTTCTCGGCGCTCGTCGTGTTCCTCTTCCTCCTTGAGTCGCGCCAGTGAACAGCAAGCGCAGACAACGCGAGGCGGCGCACCGACGCGCCACCGCGCTCGCGGGCGGGTCGCCCTGCCTTTCGTGTGGGCGGCCCGCCCCCTCGTTACCGGCCCACTACCCGCGCCACCGCGGCATGGGCGGCGGCCACGCAGGCTGGGACTTCGAGGAGTGGCTCCCGCTCTGCTTCAACTGCCACGAGGCCCTCGACGGGCGCAACGGCCTCTCCGAAGAGGCATCCCTGACGAGCGAGCATGTGCGCTACGTCTGTGGCCTGCGCGCCCCGTTCTGGTGGGCCAGCCAGCGACTGAAGGAGGGGCCATGACAGAACCGCACGTCCACTGCGGCCAGTGCTTCCGAGAGATGGAGTGGAAGGGCGGCCTCTACGAGACGGGGGAGCAACTGGTCTTCGCGCACGGCTCCTCCGGCCCTGAAGTGCATCCCCGCCGCGTACCGCTCTGCGCCGAGTGCTTGGGGCGCATCAAAGCGCGCGAGCTGGGCATCGAGATACCGACCATCAGGTCGGTCAAGAACAACGGCAAGGAGTAGCCATGCACAAAGTCCTCTACGGCGACGGCACGCACAGCGTCGAGGTCGACGACGAGACCCGCATCGTCACCATCACCGACGAGGCCACCGACGGCATCGTGGAGATGAGCGAGCGCGCCTTCGGCGAGGTGGTCATCGGCTGGACGCGCTGGCGCGAGCGTCTCGCCGAGGGCATCCCTGAGCAGGTTGCACAGCCGAGCGGCATCGACTCCGAGGAGGAGGCGGGCAACGTCTGAGGGGGCCGCCACGCCTGAGCAGGTGCGCCGCCTCATGCGCCGCGCCAAGCGCAAGGAGCTGGAGGACATCTTCGCCGCGCAAGTCCTCAGCTACGGCCTCCCTGAGCCGCTCCGTGAGGCCCGCTTCCACCCGCTGCGCAAGTGGCAGTTCGACTTTGCGTGGCCTGAGCGTGGGCTGGCCGTGGAGGTGGAGGGCGGCCACTGGGTCAGGGGCCGTCACGTGCGTCCGCAGGGCTTCGCGCGGGACACCGAGAAGTACAACGCGGCGGTGGCCCTCGGCTGGCGCGTCTTGCGCTTCACCGGGGATGCGGTGAGGAACGGCACCGCCATCGTCGCCACCTGTGAAGTCATGGGCGACCTGCCCAAGCGGACGGCGTAGGATAGGCCCGCAGACAGGCCAACGGCGGGCTGAGCAAGGCCCAACCCGCCGTCCCTGTACCCTCGCCAGAGTACGGAAGGAGTCTACCACGATGGGGGCATCCACAGACTGGCAGAAGATTGACCCCGACCTGCGCAGCCACCCCGCGTTCGCCCACCTCACGGCCCTGCTGGGCCTCTCCGCCATGGAGACGCACGGCCTCCTCGCGGGCCTCTGGGCGATGGCCTACCGGCAGGCCGAGGACGGTGACCTCTCGCGCTTCAAGCCGGGGGCCGTCGCTGCCGCCGTCGGCTACGCAGGCAACGCCCGCGAGATGCTGGCTGCGCTGACCGAGGCGGGCTTCCTCGATGACGGTGACGGCAAGCTCGTCATCCACGACTGGGAGGACTGGGGCGGGGCGCTCTTCGCCTACCGTGAACGCGACCGCGAGTACCAGCGCGTCCGTTACCACCTGAACAAGCGAAAGTCTCATTCGAGAACCGACGAGTCTCGGCGGACCTCGGCCGAGAATCCGAGAATCTCGGTCGTTCTCGGTGATAGAGAGAGAGAGAGTAAGAGCCCTTTAACCCCAGAGCGCGAAGACGCGCTCGGGGCTGTGGAAACTGTGGATAACTCCTTCGAGGACTTCTGGCGTCACTACCCGAACAAGCAGGGCAAAGTGCCTGCCCAGCGCACGTGGAAACACCTCAAGCTCGCCGACCGCACCGCTGCCATCGGCATCGCCATGGCCATGACGCAGGCGGTCGAGCGCGGCTACCGTGACCGCGCGGTGTGCCCCCACGGCAGCACCTTCCTCAACCAACGCCGCTGGGAGGAGTGGGAGGACGGGCCGCCCCCGGGCTACGGGCCCGTCGGCCGCGAAGGGCCCGTAGCGCCGACCACCGAAGAGGCGCGGCCCACGTGCTTCGTGTGCAAGGGCACGATGAGCGCAGACGATGTGCTGGACGGGGTGTACACGACAGGCGGTTGGCGACACGAGCGCTGCCCCGAGGGGGGGAACGACCATGACTGAGCTACCACCGCTCCATGACCAGTCCGACTACGAGAGGCTGTTCAACGAGTGCAAGAAGCGGCGCGTGAGGGACAAGGCCCGCATCGCCGAGCTGGAGGCCGAACTCAAGAGGTGCGAGCAACTGCGCGACGAGTATCACAGGCTGGCGGGAGAACGGCCAGACACCGCCCGCATCGCCGCACTGGAGGCCGTTCTCAAGCAGACCACCGGGCAGCGTGAGTACGCGGCTACCCAGCGCGCCGACAAGGCCGAGGCCCACGCCTCCGACTGCAAGCGCCTCGTGACCGCCTGCGAGAACGACCTCGACGCGGAGCGCATGAAGCGGCGGGAGGTGGAGGCCGAGTTGAAATCAGCCAAGCACCTCAACGCGAAGTGGATGGACGAACGCACGACGGCGCTGATGGACAAGGAGAAGGCCGAGGCCGCGCTGGCAGAGCGGGACCGGATGCTGATGACCCTGTTCATGGAGGAGCGAGACGAACAAGTTGACCGTGGGCAGGACTTCTTCATGCCATCGGACATATGGCTTGCCGACCTCAAGGCCCGCGCCTGCGCGCAGGCCGCGCCATGAGCCTCCGCGACTTCCTTGCCGCCAAGCTGGAGGAGGGGGGCTACGACGGCCTCGCGGGCGAGGGCTGCGGCTGTGAGAACGACGACCTCGCGCCCTGCGGTGAGGACTGCCTCTCTTGCTCCCCCGGCCACCGCGTGGCTTGCACCGCCGAGATGCAGGACGACGCGCCTTGCGGCTGCTACGAAGAGTGCACCTCGCCGGGCGTCGGCGAGTGGTGCATGCAGCCGGGGCAGCGGCCGTGAACGAGCCCTTGCCTATCGGTGACTTCACCGCCAACTACGACGCCAACCCGATGGTGCGCAGGCACGGGCGCGGCCCCGAGGGCGCGCGCTGCAAGACGTGCCGCCACATCGTGCCGACCAGCTACCGCACGAACCGCACCTACTGGAAGTGCGAGTGGCGCGGCATGAGCCACGGGCAGGGCACCGACCACCGGCTCAAGTGGAACGCCTGCCGACTCTACGAGGAGGAACCATGACTGAGACCAAGCGCATGACGCCGACCCAGCTCGTCGCCGAGTGGAAGAGCCTCGCCGCGCAGGAGAAGGTGCGCGCCGACGAGAACGCCGAGCTGCTGTTCTACGCCATCGAGGCGAAGGAGGACGCCGAGGCGTGGGTCGTGACGCTGCGCGCCGACCTCGACCGCGCGCACTACGACCTCACGAGCGGCGGCTTGCGCGCCCGCTGGCACCGTCTGCTTGGGAGGGGCAGCCCATGAGGGAGCATGACCTCGTGACTTACAGCGAGCGCCACCACGAGTGGCTGGTGAGCGTGGGCAAGTGGCCCAAGCACCTCCCCCGCAGGGCCTTGCGCGGCACCGTCACCGGCCTCCTCGACGACGGCGTGGTGCGCGTCCTTTGGGAGGACGGTGCGCTGCTCCATCACTTCTCTGACAACCTCGCCGTGCTACCATGACGCCAGAAGGAGGCGAGATGCCGAAGGCGCGAGACGCGCTCAAAGTGGAGTGGTGGGCCACCGACCGACCGATACCTTACGCCGCGAACGCCCGCGTGCTCTCGGACGTGGCGGTGGGCAAGGTGGCGGCCTCCATCAAGGAGTACGGCTGGCGGCAGCCCATCGTCGTCGACGAGGAGGGCGTCATCCTCGCCGGTCACACGCGCTTGCAGGCCGCCCAGAAGCTGCGGCTCGCCGAGGTGCCGGTGCACGTCGCTGCCGGGCTCACGAAGGCGCAGGCTAAGGCTTTCCGCCTCATGGACAACCGCTCCGCGCAGGAGGCCACGTGGGACGTGCCCCTCCTGCAGACTGAGTTCGAGGCGCTGCGCGAGCTGGGCATCGACCTCGCCCTCACGGGTTTCGACAACGCCGACTTCGAGCGCTTCGACATCGAGGGGGCCATCCTCCAAGGAGATGTCGAGCTAGGGGGGGCGGGCAAGCCTGAGCGCCGCGCCCTGCCGCTGGACGTCATCTTCACCATGGACTCCATCGTCTACTACCACCTCGCCGCTGCCAGTGGCGTGCTCATCGGTATCCAGTCCAAGCCCGGCTGGCTGCCGGAGGGACACCGCGCCGTCAAGAAGCCGGACTGGATGACCATCTCCTTCATCGACAACGACTTCAAGGACTACGACCACGGCAGGCACAAGGAGATTGTCAGCATCTACCGCCCCAAGTACTGCACGGTGCGCGACTACCTGAGCCCGCTCCAGTGCGAGGACGCGGGCATCGCCTACTACGACCTCGACAGGATTCTCGGCTGGGCGGAGGAGCTACAGCCCTACGTCGAGCACGTCATCGTCATCCCCAAGGTGGACGTGGTGAAGGAGGTTCCCGAGGAGTACGTGCTGGGCTACTCCGTGCCCTCCTCCTACGGCCAGACGCCGCTGCCGCCGAGCGCCTTCGTGGGCCGCCGCGTGCATCTCCTCGGGGGGAGCTGGAGGAGCCAGCTGCGCTACCTCACCTACCTCGGCGACGACGTTGTCGCGCTCGACTTCAACCACGCCGCCAACATCGCCCAGTGGGGCCAGTTCACGACCAGAGGAGGCAAATCGAGGAGCCTGCGCGACATCGGTGTCGACGTACAGTCCCTGTCCTTCGACCACGCCGCGAAGATAGCCGAGGAGGGGCTTTTCTACGTGCGCGGCGGGGCTGAGGCCTCGCTCGAGGAGGCGCACGTCGACGTCGCCAACGTCATCCCCTCCGCCATCACCCTGAGCCTCGGCGCGATACTCGCCGACCTCCGCGAACTGTTCGGTCAGGAACCACCCTCGACCGTGCCCACGTCCCCGTACTCCCTCACAGGAGGAGTGACATCGTGAGCCCGACCAAGACAGACCTCACCCACGGCACGACGCTCTACTCGGACAAGCTCCAGCTGCGCACCGACTGGCGCTACCTGACGCTCATCACCGCCGCCTTCGTGGCCGTGCTGATGCTGAGCAACACCCTCGCCGTCAAAGTCCTCCAGCTCGGCCCCTTCCTCATGGACGGGGGGACGGTGCTGTTCCCCATCTCCTACATCTTCGGTGACGTGCTCACTGAGGTCTACGGCTTCCGCCTCTCGCGGCGCGTCATCTGGACGGGCTTCGCGGCCATCGCCTTCATGGCCTTCGCCTACTGGCTGGTGGGCGTCCTCCCCGCCTCTTCCGAGTGGGGCATGGACTCCTCCTACGCCGCCATCCTCGGGCAGGTGCCGCGTATCGTGCTGGCCTCCCTCTGCGGCTTCTTCTGCGGTGAGTTCGTGAACAGCACGCTGCTCTCGCGCATGAAGGTCTGGACGCAGGGCAAGGCCCTGTGGAGCCGCACCATCAGCTCCACCGTGGTCGGTGAGTTCGTGGACTCGTTCGTCTTCGTGTTCATCGCCTTCAGCGGCGTGCTGCCGCGCCGCGACGTGCTCATCATGGCCTTCTCCAACTGGGGCTTCAAGACGCTCTACGAGGTGCTCTTCACGCCCGTGACCTACTGGGTCGTGAACACCCTCAAGCGTAAGGAGCGCGTCAACATGTTCGACACCGACGTGACCTACACCCCGTTCCGCCTCAACCTCGATGGCGTGAAGGAGCACAACGCCGCCGAGGACGGTCAGTTCTAGCATGGCCGCGCTGGCAAGGGACGGGGGGATGCCGGGGGATAGACCGCTTCTTCCCGTCCCGGCCAGCAAACGCCCTGCAAACGCCTCTGGCGTGGTAGTTCATGGCCGGTGGTAGACCGACCAAGCTCGACGCCGAGCGTCAGGAGCGTATCGTCCTCCTCCTGCGCCAAGGCAACTACGTCGAGACGGCCGCCGCGCTGGCCGGTATCGACAAGACCACGCTCTACGACTGGCTGAGGCGCGGCATGAGGGCGCGCGACCTCGCCGCTGCCGACAAGGAGGTGGAGGAGCGCGAGCTGCCCTACGCCGAGTTCTCCCACGCCATTGAAAGGGCGCTGGCCGAGGGCGAAGCCTTCCACCTCTCCATCATCGCCAAGGCCGCTTCCGAGGGCGTCTGGCAGGCATCTGCTTGGACGCTCGAACGTCGCTATCCAGACAGGTACGGTCGCCGTGAACGCATCGAGCACGCAGGCTCCATCGACACCGGCCCAGAGTTCGCCCAATCCGCACGCGAACGCCTCACTCGCATCCTTGACGGCATCGCTGCCCGAGGAGAGACGCCAGAGCTTCCTAGCGGGACTGAGTGAGGCCGAGGCCGAGGCCCTCTGCTACGACTGGCGCTACTGGGCGCGGCCTGACCAGCTTCAACCGGAGGGGGACTGGTCGTTCTGGCTGCTGATGGCGGGCCGGGGGGCGGGCAAGACGCGCGCCGGGGCGGAGTGGGTTCAAGGTGAGGTGAGGAGTGGCCGCCGGGGACGCCTCGGGCTGGTGGGCGCGACCGCTGCCGACGTGCGCGACGTGATGGTGGAGGGCGACTCCGGCCTGCTCGCCATCGCCGACCCTGAGTTCAGGCCGCGCTACCAGTCCTCCGTGCGCCGCCTCACGTGGCCCAACGGTGCCGTCGCCACTACCTACTCGGCCGACGAGCCCGAGCGCCTGCGCGGCCCGCAGCATGACGGCATCTGGGCCGATGAGGTGGGGACGTGGCGCTACCCCGCCGCATGGGACAACATGCTCTTCGGCCTGCGCGTGGGCGCAGACCCGCGCGCCGTGGTGACCACCACGCCGAGGCCGACCAAGCTCGTCCGCGCCATCCTCAACAACCCGCACACCGTGGTCACCCGCGCCACCACCTACGACAACCTCGCCTTCCTCGCGCCCTCCTTCTTCGAGCAGATAGTGCGCCCCTACGAGGGCACCCGCCTCGGCCGCCAAGAGCTGCAAGGTGAGCTGCTGGAAGACGTCGAGGGGGCCTTGTGGAGGAGAGATGACATCGACGAGCTGCGCGTCAGCTCCGCCCCTGACCTGCAGAGCGTCGTGGTCGCCATCGACCCGGCGGTGACGAGTGGTGAGGGCTCCGACGAGACGGGCATCATCGTCGCCGGTTCCGACGACCGCGACCCGACGCACGGCTACGTGCTCGCCGACCTCTCGGGGCGCTACCGCCCTGAGGAGTGGAGCCGCATCGCCATCGAGGCCTACCGCAAGTACCACGCCGACAGAATCATCGGCGAGGCCAACAACGGCGGCGACCTCATCGAGTCCGTGCTGCGCACCATCGACCCCAACATCTCCTACCGCAAGGTGCACGCCAGCCGGGGCAAGTTCGTGCGCGCCGAGCCGGTGAGTACGCTCTACGAGAAGCGCCGCGTCCATCACGTCGGCGTGTTCCCGCGCCTTGAGGACCAGATGGCGAACTTCACCGCTGACATCGACCGTAAGACCATGGGCAGCCCCGACAGAGTCGACGCCCTCGTCTGGGCCTTCCACTCCATGATGGTGGGCCGCAGGGGCTTCACCAAGCCACCTGCCACAAGCCGCAAGGCGTAGTACACTGGCCCCATCGACTGAGGAGGGACAGTGGCAGCCCAGAAGACGGACATCGAGCGGGCCTACGACCACCTCGCCGACAAGCGGCCCCGCTACGACCTCCTCTACCAGTACTACGAGGGCAACCAGCCGCTCGTCTACTCCACCGAGCACCTCTCCGACCTGTTTCGGAAGATAGAGGCGCGCTGGGTGCAGAACTGGTGCGGAGTCGTGGTCGACGCGGCGCTGGAGCGCCTCACGTTCAAGGGCTTCGAGGTCGACGAAACCGCCGGGGGGACGAAGGCCGCAGGCGACAAGCTGGTGGAGCTGGGCGCGGCCACCGACGTGGAGATAGAGGCCTACGACGCCCACAAGGACGCGCTCATCTGCGGCGAGGGCTTCCTGCTGGCGTGGCCCGACGAGGAGGGCGGCTTCGACATCTACGCGAACGACCCGCGCCTCGTGCACGCCTTCTACGAGCCTGAGCGCCCCAAGGAGATGCAGTTCGCCGCGAAGTGGTGGCTGCACCATGGCGCGACCTTCCTCAACCTCTACTACGCCGACCGCATCGAGCACTACATCGGCCCCAAGAACCCGCGCTCCGGCCGCTCCTTCGTGCCCTTGGAGGGCAGCCAGACCGACGACGACGGCAACACCGTCGAGGCGGTGCCGGTGGAGGACAACCCCTACGAGCGCATCCCGGTCTTCCACCTGCGCACTTCGCGGAGGGGGCCGGGCGGTGAGCTGCGCCGCATCCTCTCCGCGCAGGACGCCGTCAACAAGCTCCTCGCCGACATGATGGTGGCCTCCGAGTTCGGCTCCTTCCCGCAGCGCTTCGTCATCAGCGAGCAGGACACCAGCCAGCTCAAGATTGCGCCCGGCCAGCTGTGGCACTTCCTGCCCGCCGACGAAGGCGTCCAGCCGACCTCTGCCGGGAGCTTCCCCTCCGTGGACGTGAGCCAGTACCTCGGGGCCATGGACAAGCTGGCAGCGAGCATCGCCATCGTCAGCCGCACGCCCAAGCACTACTTCTTCGGGCAGGCGGGCGACCCCTCGGGCGAGGCCCTCATCGCCATGGAGGCACCGCTGGTCAAGAAGTGCGAGCACTACGGCGAGCTGTTCGGTCAGGTCTACCGCGAGCTGGGCGTCTTCATGCTCAAGTGCGTGGGCCTCACGGTGGAGCCGGGAGCCGTGTCTGCCGTGTGGGACAGCATGCAGACGCAGCAGCCCATCAGCACCACCACGGCCCTCCTCAACTACGTCCGCGCCACGATGCCGCTGACGACCGCCCTGCGTGAGCTTGGCTGGGGGCCTGACGAGCTGGCCCAGCTTGAGGACGACAAGGCCGCCGAGCCGAAGCCGCCGAACCTCACCGAGGCGCTGGCGGGCTTCAACCGTGGCGTGCCGGGTGCCTACCCGCCTGCGGGCAGCCCTCCCGCGCCGCCCGGCACGCCCGCCCCCGAGACGCCGAGGTGACCGATGCCGCTGCAAGCCTGCTACACCAGTGACGGCCAGCCGGGCTTCCGGTGGGGCCAGAGTGGCAAGTGCTACCCCTACACCAAGGGCGACTCCGCGAGCATGGCGGCCGCCAAGCGCAAGGCCATGCAGCAAGCCGTGGCCATGAGCTACGCGCAGAAGCGTGCCGGGGGGACGCCGGAGGTGCCGGTCTGATGCTGGGCGTGACGGGCCTCACCGTCGTCTTCGCCGTGGTCACCCTCGTCGTGAGCGTCTGCATCTTCATCCTCATGGCGCTCTACTGGGACGACTGATGGCGACGCCTGAGGTGGTCACGCAGGCGGTGCAGTGGCGCGAGCGTGTGCAGACCCGCGAACTCTTCGCCTCCCGCGCCATGGCCGACCGCTACCTGCACATGACGCAGACCATGATGGCCGACTTCGAGGCGCTCGCCGAGCAGGTGACCCGCATGGCGGCCGCAGGTGAGGAGGTGGCCCTCGGCAAGCTCTACCAGCTTGAGCGCTACCAGCGCATGGCCATCAAGATGGACGCCGAGCTACAGGACTTCCGTGCCTACGCCGAGGGCATCATCCGTGAGGAGCAGAGGTATCTCCTCACCGCCGGGGCGCAGGCCGCCAAGGACGAGCTGCGGGCAGCAGGAGGGGGCGCGCCGGGAGCGTGGACTGAGCTGGGCGGTACCACCGCCGCCATCGAGGGCTTCCCTACCGCCGCCATCGAGCAGATGGTCGGCCAGACCAGCGGCGGCCCGCTACAGGAACTCCTCATCAAGGCGACCGACAGCGACGCCGCCAGCCGCGACATCGGCCGCCTCCTCTCGTCGAGCGTCGGCCTCGGCCACAACGCCGAGGTCATCGCCGCCCAGATGGCGGCCCAGTTCGGCCTGCCCCTCGCCCGAGCCCTGTGCATCGCCCGCACCGAGACCAACAGCGCCTACCGCGC
>Ga0315274_10001150_pt1 | contig 41130 bp, 31 predicted proteins | sample YL17G02_20_MG_FD_203700 | JGI IMG/M metagenome (GOLD analysis project Ga0315274, IMG submission 203700) | Sediment microbial communities from Yellowstone Lake, YNP, Wyoming, USA - YL17G02_20 | ecosystem: Environmental > Aquatic > Freshwater > Lake > Sediment | place: USA: Wyoming | collected...
GACCATCTGCTCAGCGTCGGACCGGCTCCATCTCTCCTTGACAACCGTCCCGTTCTCTTCCAGGAGGGAAAAGCCGATGCGCTCGTAAGGGATGATGGGACGAAAGGACTCGAAGACGAGGTCGAGGACTTCGTCGAGGGTGAGTCCGGCGTTGATGCGCTCGGTGACCTTGGCAAGGGTCTCGGTTTCCTGGAAGGTGCGCTGGAGGGCGTTTCTCAGTTCCAGGAGGGACCGCCCGAGTTGGGCCGTCTCATCGTCGCCGTCGACGGGCAAGTCGACCGAGAAACGGCGGTCGACCATTGCTCGAACGGCTTCCTGGAACTGAGCGATTCTCGGGTCAGTCATAGACGAAGGACTTCCTCGGGTTGCGCAGTCGTCGCGTTCGGGACTGCCCCCGCCATCGGCTTCGGCGCGCGCCTCTTTGCGGGAAGCAATGTAGCGCAAGTTCACGGATAGTGCAAACTCCTCTTGTCCGTCACGCGCTTCGAGAGGCCCTCGCGCACCAATTCGTTGATGCTGTAGCCGGCCGTTATGACGTGGTTTTCGTTGTAGCCGAAGTTGAGCAAGTCCCGGACGCTGTATCCGGCGAGGCGCATCTCGGGGGCGCTGAACCCGAGGCGCCTTAGCTCCGGCCCCGGGAAAAAGCGGCTCAACTCGCGCGGGCCGAAGCCGATCGTCCGCAGCTCGGCGCCTCTGAATTCCCCCACAAGATCCTCCAGCGGGTAGCCGAGGCGATGAATCTCACGCGGCGGGATCCCCGCCTCCCGGCATTGGCGAACGGCGATGCCCTCCTGTTTCAACTCGCTGGCCCGATACCCCTTGGCTACGAGCGCCTGGACTCTGGCAGCGATCGAGCCGTCGGGCTCGGCGCTCGTGTCTTCTTCGTCCTGGACGCACGGAAGGTCATACCCGAGTTGTCTCAGGGCGGATTCGCTGTAACCGAGCTTCTTCATCCCGGCCGCCTCGTAGCCAAGGTCTTTCAACACGGAAGCGTCGAGTCCCTTCTGGAGGAGGTATTGGGGCTCTTTCTTCGCCCCGCTCTGGATGATGGCGTGGGCGCAGAAGGGATCCCGCAGTCCCAAGGACTTGCAGATCTCTGTTCGGCGCTTGGGGTCTGACATGGCGGCCACACGTCCTTTCTGAAACGCAGAGGGGCCGGCTCGTTCGTCGCAAGGAAGGATGCAGGCGATCCGCATTACTTCTGAGGCGTCTTGCCCTCTTCGGATAGCACGGGACCGTTGCGAGTCAGTGTGCTCCTTTCAACGCGTGCAGACGCCGTTCCAGTTCGGCGCGCAAGGCGGCGAAGTCTTCCGGGCCGGCGGTCTCGGGAACGTCGAGGGGCTCGCCGTAGTGAATGGCCGTCCTGGAGAACGGCTTCGGGATTTCCATGCGATCCCACGAGTTGAAGGTCCATTTGCGCTCGGCCCGCGCGGCGAGAGGAACGATGGGCAGGCCCGTTCGGTGGGCGAGGAGCAGGATGCCGTCGCGGTTGACCCGGTGGCGCGGGCCGCGGGGCGCATCGACGGCGAGGGCGGCAAAGTCGCGCGCGCCCATGCCGCGGATCATCCCGAGCAACGCCCGGCCTCCTCCCCTGGAGGACGAACCTCGGATGGCGTACACGCCGACTATTCTGAGAAAGCGCGCCATGAGAGCGCCGTCTCGGCTTTGGCTGGCCATGATGTGGAACCGCCCGTAGCGAAAACCGTGGCGCATCTCGTGGGCCATCAGGAAACTGTCCCCGTGCCAGAACGCAAAGACGAACCGCTTCCCCTCATCGAGAGCGGAGTGAAACCTCTCATCGTCTCCCTCGCGGCCATGCCGGAGCGTCCAGCCGATGGCGCGAAAGAGTCCATAGGCCAGAGGAATCCCGATCTGGAGCGTCACCCAGTCCAGAACGCGTCGTTTCAGAGACGGAGGCAAGATGCTCTCCTCTCCCCTCGCGAGGAAACAGGCCAGGGAGAATCTGCGAGGCGCTTTTCTTGTTGCCGATTCTCCTCCCCCACCGCGGCATTCTACCGCATTTCCTCCTCGCCGCAACAAATAGCTGCGGGGCCGCACTCGGCACGGGTTTTCGTAGCGGTTGCGGGAACGGCAGGGTATAAGGGAACGGCCATGAGATGGCACTGGCGCAAACTCGACCCGGGGGATTTGGACCCGGAGAAACTGCTGGGGCTCGCGGGCGCCGCGGGTCTGGCGGCGATCGCCTTCTTCCCTTTGGACCGGGTTCCGTTGACCCTCTGCTGGTTCCGGCGGTTCACGGGGCATCCGTGCCTCAGTTGCGGCGGCACGCGCAGCTTCGTCGCGATGGCTCACGGGCGCTTGGCGGAGGGCTTTCGGTGGAACCCGTTGGCGGCGACGTTCTTCCTACTCGTTGTCGCGTTTCTCATTTACGCGGCGGGTGTGGTTTGCTTCGGGGCGCCGAGATTGCGCGTTCGCCTGACGCGGAGATGGGAGAAATGGCTGGTCCTCTGTCTCGGCGTCGGGGCGGGGCTTCTCAATTGGGTCTACCTCTGGAACGCTCCCATAGCGTGGTAGGCGGAAGGGGCGTCACGCGCGGGGCGCAGGGCGCGCGGCGCTGGGAGCGAGTCGGCCCCGGCCCGCGGTGTGGCCGCGCCAAAGATCAACCGAGGTCTTCCAGAGCGCTCAGCGCCACGGGAATGGATTCCTCCCAATTGCGGGGCAGGTCCTCGGAGATCTCGAAGGCGAAGGCGCGTTTGCCGGCGCGCTCGCGCATGGCGACGACGGCCTCCCGAAGCTCAGCCGCGGGGCGGGAGTAGTGCCCGACGTTGATGTTTCCCCAGAGGACTTTGTCGGGCCACGCCGCGCGGCACTCGTCGTAGGTCATGTCGCCTTCGGGCGGTTCGGTCAGCGACTCGATCATGTGGAACGACGCCCCGGCGATCTGGTCCGCGACGGCTCGAAGGGCGCCGTCGTAGTGGACCATGACGCGTTTGCCGGCGGCTTCGAGAATGGGCGTGGCATCCTCGTACACGGACAAGAGAAGGTCCTCGTAACGCCGCGGGCCGTACATGCAGGTTGTTAGGTTCTCCCACCACTTGACGTAGCGCCCCGGCCCGGCGGCGATGAGGCGGGTCTCTTCCATGAATAGCTTCTTCTGTGCCTCGAAGAGGTCGAACAGTTCCGGCAGTTCCATCGCCACGTCCAGACAGAACTGCTCGGTTCCCGCCCAGTCGACGTTGATGCTCATGGCGGGCGTGCGCGATCCGGAAACGATGGTCACGCCGCAGTCGCCCACTATTGCTTCAGCCTTCCCGAACTCCGCGTAATCGGTAACGAGTTCGACGCGTTCGACGATCCACTGCTGGATCTTGTAGTCCTCGGGAGTCTTGAGCCAGTCCTCGTAATGCCAACCGTTGAGGGTGACGCGCTGGAGCGTTCCAGCGCTCGTCTCTTTCCGGTAGATGCGGTAATGGCGGTCTCCCTCGATTCTCTCTTCCTCGGTGTTCACGACGCCGTGCTCGACGTGACGGACCGTGTTGCAGTGCTGCGAGACGCCGAGGCCGGCGTCCAGAAGCCGTCGCCACCGGTCGGAGGTCGGATCGTCCATCATCCAGTTGTACAGGGAAAGGGGCGTTTGGTCCGGCGTGCCGCCTTCCAGAACCGTCGTTAGGTTGTCTCGGGTTGTCATAGTTGGGGGGGCTCCTCAAGCGTCGGGAGATCGGGCTTTTTCCTGCTGTTCCTTTCCAAGAAGCGGCTCCAGAGCGTTCTGGATGCCTTGAAAGACGACGTCTTCGTCCGCGGTGGCGTCGATCCGCACAATCTGGGGATCCTGCATCTGGTCGAAGAGGTCCTTCACCCGGCGCAAGTAGTCTTCCTTTTCGAAGAGGTCTCGCGCCTGGTTCCTGGCGCCTTCGATGCGGCGGCCGATCCATTCGACGGGGATGGTCAGGAGGATGACAAGGTCGGCGAGAGGAGCGATCTTCTCGTTCTCGCGGCGGATGAAATCGGGGTCGAGACCGCGGGCCCCTTGGTAGGCGATCGAGCTGTAGTAGTAGCGATCAAGGACCACAACGGCGCCCCGCCTGAGGGCGGGACGGATGTTCACGCGGACGTTCTCCTCGCGGTCTCTGAGGAAGAGCTCGAACTCCTCGCGGACCGAGACGTTTTCGCGCCCCGACCGGGCCAACTCGCGAATCCGGCGACCATAGGGACCCTCGGTCGGCTCGCGCAGGCCCACAACGTCCCAGCCGCGCTCCTGGAGCGCTCGCGCCAAACGGGCACACTGGGTGGTCTTCCCCGCGCCGTCGATCCCTTCTACGGCGACGAGACAGCCCTGCCTGCGCCTGCCTGTGCGTCGCGCGCAGACAGGCCCCGGGCGCGGCAGGCAGGCCTTTTTGAGACGGCGTCGCACGCGGCCGAAGCCCTTCCTTCCTTCCGCCCGGCATTCGGGCCTTTCCCCAAGAACAGACCCCGAGCGCGAGACCGCCGTCGTCAGGCCGCGGCGTTGCGGCGGGGGAGGGGAAGTTGGGCCGAGTGTGCTTGGCCAGGCGGGAAGTTTCAAGTTGAAACCGGCATGGCGCGCTCCGCCACCTTTGGAGCCGCCGCAAGAGGGGACCTGGCCCCCAAGTTCCTTCCGCTCAGGTCTTCGCGAGTGCGGCCGCCTTCAGAAAACACTTGAACGGCGGAAAAAAAGATGGCAGAATCCGCCACGTCGGGTTGAGAAGCGGGTTCTCCCGGGGACGGGAGTCCTCCGCCGCAGCCCAGCCAATTCCCATCAGTCCCGCTCAAAAGGAGGTTCTAGGCTTCGCTTCGTCTCCATCGACTTGCGCCGCAGAACGATGCAGTGATTCTCGTTCAATCTGTCACCCGTTGTCCCGTTTCTCGCTGTCGCTCGGTCTACTGACCGCCCCGTCTCACTTTCCCGCACCAGGAGGTTACGCGCCATGCCACGCACAGCATCCAGAACGCCGGGAGCCTCGTCTCCAAACCGCAATCGCCCAGGGAAACTCTTCTACCGAATCCAGGAAGTGGCGGAGATTACGGGTCTAAAACCCTACATCTTGCGCTACTGGGAGAGTGAGTTCAGGGAACTCTCTCCCGAGAAGGACCAAAGCGACCAACGTCGCTACCGCCAGAGCGACATCGAGATGATCCAGCAGATCAAGGATCTCTTGTACAATCAGAAGTACACGATCGCGGGCGCGCGCCAGCGCATTCGGATGGATCGTTCGCTTCGCAGCACGCGCCGGGACGAGCCTTCGAACCGGTCGGCGCTCCACGGCATCCGCGCCGAGCTGGCTGAGTTGATGAAACAGCTCACCGCGTGAGGCGCGGCCCCCGCGCCTTCTCCCACACGAACCCATGGACTAGCTTGCACTCAGGACCCGCAACGGCCGGTAGGGGGCGTCCTCTGCTTCGGCTTTGGCGATGGACAGCGCCTCCCCGGAAGCCGACAGCACCAAAACCGGCTCACCCACCGGCTGGGGGTCTGCGCATTCGAGGACATCGTCCAACGAGAACAGTCCCCCCGACCGCAGCCGCTCTTCCGCCCGCGGTGAAATGGTGATCTTGGGCAGATGCGCCAATCCTTCGACGATGGAAAGAAGAGAGCCGGAGAGCGCTCCTTCAGGATTCGCTTCGAGCGCGTCGAGGGAAACGGCGTCATCCACGTGGAAGCCGCCGACTCGTGTGCGGCAGAGGACGGAAAGGTAGGCGCCGCAGCCGAGCCGCCTTCCGACGGTGTGGACGAGGGAGCGGATGTAGGTCCCCGAGCCGACTCGCGCGACGAAAAGGGCGCGAGGCGCCAAGTAGCGCAGCAGCTCGAAACGTTCGACCCAGACCGTTCGAACTTTGCGAGGCGTCTCCTTTCCCTCCCGCGCGAGCTCGTAGAGTCTCTTGCCGTTCACCTTGACGGCCGAGAAAGGCGGCGCTTCCTGGTCGATCATGCCGGTCAGAGAGCGCATCGCGTCCACGAGCGCGTCGGACGCGACTCCGCTTGGATCGTCGCCGGGAACGATTCTCCCCTCGGCGTCATAGGTGTCGCTCGAAGCCCCTAGCACCATCTCGCCCGTGTATTCCTTAGGCAAACCGACCAGATAGGGCACCGCGCGCGTGGCTCGTCCCAGGCAGCAGACCAGGACGCCCTCGGCCATCGGATCAAGGGTCCCCGTGTGCCCGGCGCGCCGGGTGGCCGTCAGGCGCCGCAGCCGCGCCACGACGTCGTGCGAGGTCGGCCCCTTCGGTTTGTTGATCGCAATGATGCCGTCCATGGGACTCGGAAAGAGAGAGGCGGGGGGCAGGCGGTTCACCCTTCCCCCGGTCCGGCGGCGGGCTTGCCGTTCTTGCGCTCCCAGACAATGCGGGCCAATTCCTTGGCCGCGCGAGGAAGCAGGTCTTTCTCGTAGCGGAAGATGCGGCGGCGAAAGACTTGGACGAAAATGCCGACCGGGATGGCGATGAAGAGGCCCCACATGGTGGTGACCAGGGCTTCATTGATGCCGGTGCTGAGGCTTTCGACGCTGTGATTGGGGTTGGTCGTGAATTCCTCGAAGGTCCTCATCATGCCGGTGACTGTGCCAAGGAGGCCCATCAGCGGCGCCGAGACGTAGATCGTCGCCAGGCCCGTCGTTTCGTGCCAGAGCCGGTCGATCTCGTCGCTGAGCGCGAGGCGGAAGCGCTCGTCTTCCTCCTCCTCGGACTTTGCGTCGGGGCCGACGACGTTCAGGCGCAGGAGGTGAGCCGCCAGGCGCGCCACCGGGGCCGGGTGTTCGGCAAGCATTTCCTGGAAGCGGACCGCCGCCTGAGGGTCCTCGAGTCTGCGCGCCGCGGCCAGGACCTGTCCGGGCGCGACGCGTCCCCGCCGCAGGCGGATGTAGCCTTGGGCGATCCAGGCGACGGCCACCAGCGAGGTCGGGATCAGGAAAAACATCATGAACCCGCCCGCCAGCACGTATTTCTCGAGATAAGACCCCATGAAACGGCCTTGCTAGCCGGGATTTGCGGATCGTCTTCCGGCCGCGGGTTCAGGGCGCCGCCGGCAAGCGTCTTCCCAAGGTCCGGTTCTCACTCTTCGTCGCCAGGCCAACAGCGTTGCCGCAGCTCCCGCATGCGGCGGCGCCAGTCGGCAATCCCGTGCCAGAGGTCCAGGCCGAAGAGAAGAATCCCCAGCCCGGCCAGGAAGATCGGGACCGCGAAGAGGAGCGCCAAGAGTCGGGGATACGCGACGATCAAGACGCTCGCGGCCATGAGAGCCAAGCCCGCCAAGACGGGTATGAGGTACCAACGGCGCGCCGGGCCTTTGAGAGGGAAATCGGGGTCCATAAGTGTAGGGAACTCCTCGAACCGGGAATATCTGCCGCCCCCGACGAGCATCCTGCCTGAGCGAGGGCGGCAAAGTCAACTGCGGATGGAGCGCGCATGGAAACGGGACTTCACGCGGGCGCCAAACGCAAAGGACCGCGCTCATCCCTCTCTCGTGTGGCGAGCGAAGAGGGGGGTCTCCTCCGAGAGATCCCGCGGGGAGGCTACTCTCTTCTCTTCATGAGGAGCACGAAGGCGCGGTACACGTCGGGATCGAACTGGGCGCACGTATTCCGTCGCATGACGCGCAGGGCGTCGAAGGGGGTGTGAGCGGGCTGGAAAGACCGGTCCGTCGTGAGCGCGTCGTAGGCGTCGGCGACGGCGCAGATCCGGGCGTAAGGGTGGATTTGGTCGCCCGCCAGACCGAGAGGGTATCCCCCGCCGTCGGGGCGCTCATGGTGTTGAAGGAGGATGATGCTCGTTTCCTCGGTCAGTGTGTTCTCGCGTCGGAGAAGGTTGTAACCGTAGCCGGAATGGCGCTTCATCTCCCTCCACTCGGCCTCGTCGAGAGCTTCGGGCTTCTCGAGGATCTCCTGGCGGACGAGGCTCTTGCCGATGTCATGCAGGGCCGTCGCCGCGACGATCTCCCGCAGATTGCCGCGGCCTTGAGAGCCAAGGACTTGCAGCGCAATGGCCAGGGTGTATATCGCAACGTTCACCGAGTGGCTGCACGGGTCGTATTCTCGATGCGGGGGCGAAAGCAGCGCTCGCAGGGAGGAAGGCTCCCGCAAGACGAAGTCGACCATGCCCGACGCAATCTCGCGCTGACGGTAAACGGTCAGTTGGCGCGCGTTCTCAAAGACCTCCCTCGAAAGGGAGCCGAGAAGGCCGCGCAGAAGTTGGCACTTCTCGTCGACTCGGACCTCCTCGTCCGCCAGCGCTTGGCGCAGAACCCGTTCCTGGAAAACCAGAGCCGGCTCTCTCTCCTCCTCCCGGACGTAGAGCCGCGTCCTGGAGGCGTCTTGCCGAATGCTCGAAATGACGTCCTGCCTCAGGGGTTCGCCGGCGCCAAGGAAAACCTGGAGGGGGGCGTGCTCCGTGCCGCGGTAGAGGTTGAAGGGCAGCACCTCGCCGTTAACCAAGCAGGCCGCGGGAAAGGGCAGATACCTCTGTCGCGCTCGGCGCGGTCGTCCTCCGCCGGGGCGCAGAAGAAGGGAGGATGAGGCCCCTGTCAGTTCGGGCACGGCAATGGACTCCGCGAAGGGCCGCGCCGCGAGGGAAGCGTTGCGACGCGTGGCCGGCCTCAGACGGGGGCGGAAAGACGGGCCGCGGCGGGCGTCCGTTCTTCCGTCTCTCTTTCACATTGCCAGGCGCGTCGAGGGAGCGCGCCAGAGGAATGCGCCGATCCGGAACGCCTGGCGCCGGCCTCTCAGATCCACTTCGCTTCGCGCGCTTCCTTCATCTTGGCGCTGTAAGAAACCATGGAATCCTCGCCGCCGTCGAGAGCGACGAAGGTCTCAACGACGCCGACGAGCTCGGGCGCGGCGGGCGTCACGCCAAACTGCTTGCCGACGTCGGCGATCACGGCGTCCAAGCCGAATCTCTGCGCCACGGCGATGAAAGCGCGGATGTGGCCGACGCGGCGCTGTTGAGCGCCGTGGACCCAGTTCGAGACGCCGAGTAGGACGTGCGCGCCTCGCATCTCCGGGTCCTGGCGGATGCGCTGGATCGCGTGGAAGGAGTTGTGCGTGTGCGAGGGCTTGATCTCTCCGGTGGCGTCCAAGCATCCGTCGGAGGCAAGGCCGAGGGTCACCATGTCGAAGAAGATCTGCTCGGGGCGGAATCCGGCGCCGCTCAGCAGTCGGAACATCTCCTTGGCCGCCGCGTGCATCTCGTCCGCCGACTTGAGGGGCCCCGCCGGTCCGACGAGGAGACAGACGGCGCTGAAATCGCGCCTCTTGCGCAGGTCCAGGACGGGTCCGTATCTGTCCTTGTCGACGTACGCGATCGAATTGACGAGAGGCGCGCGCACGTCGCCGAAACTGAACCACTCTTCGAGCCCCGCGAGGAGGACCTCGACGTTGGAGCTGTCGACGCACGGGGGCGTCCAGTCGCCGTGTTTGTGAACCAAGCGAACGTACTGGCGCATTGTCTGAGGCGTATCCGCCCCAAGAGCGTCCACGTTGACGTCGAGGTAGCGGGCTCCTTGTCTCGCCTGCGACTTGATGAGATCCACGACGACCCAGAGGCCGCGATTGGACCGGGTGAATCCCTCTTCGCCCATCTGTCGGATGCTCTCCATCGCGGCGCCGGGAAGGGGGATGGAAGCGTGAAGGAGCTCGCCGATCTGAATCAAGCCGCTGCCTTCAAGCGGGTTCGCCTTCTTCGCGTGGTCTCGGCCGAAGTAGTAGTTGAGGAGCGAGGCGGTATTGGCCAACTCGGGATTGCGGCGCGGCAGAGTGATCTCCTTGAACCTCTCGAAATCCTTGTGATGCAGGAGACGGTAATAGAGCGTTTCCCCGACGCAGAAGCGGTGTTCGTTGTTGCCGCATCGCCCGCTGGGATCGGCGTCGCCGCACGGCGGGTTGGGCAGGCCCTTCTCGCACTCCCCCTTGGTGCAGACGTAGTGGTTCTCGGGAAGGAAGCAGTCTCCACAGTGCTCACACTGGTACATGACGCCCTTCCCGAATCCCTCGATACTGTTGAAAAGGCGATAGAGGGCGCCTTCGCGCTCGGCGGATTTGTTGAAGGGCGTGAGCACGGCCTTGGCCACGCCGTAGAGCGGCCCGGTCTCACTTAGGGCGAGGTTGTGGACCATTTTGGAGAACCCGGCCGACCTGCGCACGGGCGGCGGGGGGCTTTCGGGCGCGGGGAAGGTGATGTTGTCCTTGAACTCGCGCCAGTCTTTGATCTGGAGCGCCGTGTCGATGACCTTCTCGACGTGCTCGAGTTTCTTGAACTCGCCCGGTTTGCCGAGATCCACGCCGGCGTAGCCGAGCTGGCGGAACATGGCGAACTGCTGACCGGCGCGCTCCAGGCAGGGGATGAGTTTCTGGCCTTTCAGAACGTTCAGAAAGCCCTCGGTGACGACGCAACCAGCCAGGGTCTGCATGTACTTGGCGACGGGGTAAGTCACCACCAGCGCGTTGCCGATAATCGGCGCACCCAGATGGCCGAGTTCCTTGATGAGATGCTCGCAGCGCTGGGAATCCCAGCCGCTCTGGAGAGTCAAGAACGCGGCGCCTTCGCGGATCTTCTTTTGAGCCTTGATGTACTGCATGGCGAGCGAGCCGTCGGTGTACTTGTAGGGCGAGACGGCGGCGCCGGCTTCGAGGACGGGAATGGAGGCGAAATCATCGGGGGTCTTCGCTTTCCTGAGGAGTTCCAGGTTCAACTCTCGAACCAGCTGCAAGAGCCCGAGCGCATCGACCTCGAAAACGCCCTTGGAGGTGGCCGAGAGATCGCCCGTCAAGGCAAGAACGTGGTGGACGCCGCTCTCGACGAGCGAGATGAGAAGCGACCTGACGGCGTCGACGTTCATGTCCTTGCCCGTAATGTGGGGCGAGATCTCGATCTCTTCGGGAAAGCCCTGCTCGCGGAGAATGCGGATCGAGGCCTGGTGATCGTAGGAGAGGTTGCCGCCGGGGTTCTGGGTCAGCGAGACGCTGCCGAAGACAATGCCCTGCTCCTGGTACTTCTTGTTGAGCTCGGCCAGTCCTTTGCCGATGTTGGCGACGTGAATCACCTCTTCCCGGTTGTGCGGGGTGAACTCGACGTTCACGGCGAATTTCCCTTCGCGAATCGCTTGCAGAAAACCCATGGTTCTACTCCTCTCCTTCGAGATCGGTGTGAGCGCTTTGCCGCAACGTTTGCTCCGCGCCGGGGGACGTCCGGCCCCCAGGCTATCTTCCTCCATCCGGTCGGATCCGCACGGGCGCGCCTTTCCGGGCGCTCGTGTAAATGGACTCGAGGATTTCCATAGCGATCAGACCCTCCTCGCCGGTTGCCGTGTGTGGGACGCCCCGGGCGATGCAGTCAACGAAGTGGTACGGCGCGCCTCGCACCTCGGGCACGGGGGGGTGGAGCTTCATGTCGAACTGACATCCTTCGCGCTCGATGTAGATTTCGGCCTCGAACTCGTAAGTCTCGTTCTTGTTGCGCTGCACGAGGCCGCCCTTCGTGCCGAGCAGGCGCGTCTCCATCAGTTCCCTCTCGGCGATGTTGGCCGCCCACGAGGCCTCGACCTCGAGGGTCGCGCCGTTGTCGAACTTCACCATGCCGACCGCAAGGTCCTCGACGTCGAACTTCTTCCTCGCGCGCTTTGCCGCGGCCGAGGCGATCGGGTCGTAGGCGCTTCCCATGACCCAGACCGGCTGGGGATATCCCATCAGCCAGAGGGCGAGATCGAGGCGGTGGACGCCGAGATCGATCAGCGGCCCGCCGCCCGAGAGCGCCTTCTGTCCGAACCATCCGCCGAATCCCGGCATGCCGCGCCGGCGATGCCACACGGTGCGGGCGAAGTAAACGTCGCCGAGGATCCCCGTGTCGACCTGTTTCTTGAGCGCCCACGATTGCTCGGTGAAACGGTAGGAGAAGTTAATCATGAGTCGTCTGCGCGCCTTGCGCGAGGCTTGGAGCATGCGGCGCGCCTCGGCCGCCGTCATCGCCATCGGCTTCTCGCACAACACGTGGCAGCCCGCTTTGAGGGCGGCCACCGTCAGCGGCGCGTGGAACTTGTTCGGCGTCGCAACGGTGACGACGTCGAGGTCTTCAGCCTTGAGCATCTCTTCGCCCGAGACGTAGCGCTTGGCCACGCCCAGCGATTCGCCGACCTCTTCCAGGCGCTTCTTGTCCGTATCGGCCACGGCCACGATTTCCGCGCAGGGGTGCTGACGATAGTTCGCCGCGTGATGGCGGCCGATCCCAAGCCCGATCACGCCGATTCGAATGGTCTTCATGCTTTCCTCGCGTTTCTTCACTGCGGACCGCGCTTCTTTCCGACGCAGAACAACTTCTCCGTGGTGCGGATGAAGAGCTTGCCGTCCGCGGCGGTGATGGTCGCGGCGTCGGAATCCCCGCCCATGGAGGCGCGGGAGAGAACCTTGAACTCATCGCCCGCGGCGAGCGCCACGGCCTCGCCCGACATGTTGATCAGGTAGATTCTGTCGTCGGCACCCGTGGGGGAAGCGCGGTACGGCGCGCGTCCCTCCAGTTTGCCCTGCCAGATTTGACGCCCCGTCTTCGGGTCGAGGCACGTAATGACCTTGTCTTTGCCATCGCCTCCCAAAACGTAAAGCCGGTCCTTGTAGAAAAGCGGCGTCGAGGTGTCGGGGCTCGGTCCTGGGAAGGTCCACGCCGCCTCCGAGTAGGGGATCTCTCCCGATCGCCCCGCTTTGACGGCGAACAGGGCGTTCGCTCGCGGCTGCACGCCGAAAACGAAGCCGCCCCCCGCCACGGGCGAAGGCACGAGCCGCCACATGCCCTGCTTGTCGGGATTGTAGGCCTGCCGCCAGATCTCCGTCCCCGTTTTGGGGTCGTGGCCCGTCAGGTGGTCGCCGCCGATAACCAGGATTTCCGAGCGGCCCTGGAACTCGTGAGGGATGGGCGTCGTGTACGCTTCGAGGCACTCGCCCGTCGCGTCCGTGGGTCGTGTGTGCTTCCACAGGTCCTTGCCCGTCTTGGGGTCGATGCAGAGCAGGAAGGAGTCGAGGGACTGGCCCTCCTTGACCTCGCCCCACCGGCCCGACTCGGTGTTGCGGATCATGATGACGTAGAGTTTGCCTTGATAGAGAAGGGGGCTGGAGCTGTAGGTCCACAGGATTGCCAGGGGACCGAAGTCTTTCGCCAAATCCCGCGACCACGCCGCTTCGCCCTGCCTGTCCAGAGCGACAAGATCGCCGGTCCCATATAGGAAATAGGCGCGCTCGTCGTCGGCGACCGGCGAGGGAGACGCCATCGTGTTGCTGGGATTCCTCCGTTCCGTCTCCCCGACCTTCTTATTCCACAGCGGCTCGCCGGTGTCGCGGTCCAGGGAGATGGCGTAGAGACCTCGGCCGTCCTTGTCCGTCGAGCTCACGAAAACGCGGTTGCCGACGACGATCGGCGTCGCGGCGCTTTCGCCGGGCATGTCCGCGGCCCACAGGACGTTCTCGGTCTGGCTGAACGTCTCGGGCAGGCCCTTCTCGTCCGCCGAGCCGTTGTAGAACGGCCCGCGCCAATGGGGCCAGTCGCCGGCGTGGGAGGGCGCGACCGCCAGAGACGTAAGAAGGCTGGCGACCAGCCACGCGCCCCCCGCCCATACGGGGCGGACGAAGGATGCCCGGCCCAAACGCCGCATCATTCCGTCCATAGTGTTCATCGCTTGGCCCTCCCGCTCCCGAAAACGGCCAACCGGGTTGACTATAGTCGTCTTGAAAGGTCTCGCCAAGGGGAGATCAGAACAGCCCCGTCACCTTCCCCGTCTTGGGATCGACGTCGATGCGGCGGTAGGCGGCGTCGGAGGCCGTGCCCGGCATCAGGCTGATGGCGCCGGCCACGGGGACGATGAAGCCCGCGCCTTGGTACGTCATCACGTCGCGGATCGGGAGCGTCCATCCCTTCGGGCGGCCCTTGATATTCGGGTCGTGCGAGAGGCTCAGGTGCGTTTTCACCATGCACGTGCCCATCTTCCTCAGCGTCTCGTCCGCCTCGATGATCTTGATTTTCTCGTTGGCCTCGGGCGAGTAGCTCACGCCGTCGGCGCCGTAGACCTCGGTGGCGATCCTCCCGATCTTCTCCTTGAGAGGCAGATCGTCCTCGTAGAGGAAGCGGAAGTCCGCCTTCTGGTCGCAGGCCTCGATGACGGTCTCGGCCAGTTCGATGGCGCCTTCGCCTCCTTTCTCCCAGTGCCTCGAGACCGCGCATCGAGCCCCCGCGTCCTCGGCCGCTTTCCGGACGAGGGCGACCTCCTCGTGGGAGTCGGTGTGGAAGTGGTTGATGCAGACGACGGGGCTGATGCCGGACTTGCGGACCGTCTCGATGTGGGCGATGAGGTTCCCCACGCCCTTCTCCACGAGTCTGGGGTTGGACTCCGTGTAGGCCGGGTCCATCGGTTTCCCGGGGGCCACGCGGGGTCCTCCGCCGTGCATCTTCAGCGCGCGGATCGTGGTCACGATGACCGAGACGTGGGGCTTGAGGCCGCTGAAGCGGCACTTGAGGTTCCAGAACTTCTCGAAGCCGATGTCGGCGCCGAAGCCGCTCTCGGTGACGTGATAATCGCCCAGCTTGAGCCCCACCTTGTCCGCGACGATCGAGGACTGGCCAATGGCGATGTTGGCGAAGGGGCCGGCGTGAACGAGGACGGGCTGGCCTTCGAGCGATTGCAGGAGGTTCGGATTGATGGCGCGCGCCATGAGGGCCGTCATGGCGCCGCCCACCTCGAGATCGCCCGTCGTGACCGGGTTTCCTTGCTTGTCCCACGCCATGACGATCTTGTTCAGCCGCTCGCGCATGTCGGCGAGGTCTTTCGCCACGGCCAGGATCGCCATGAGTTCGGAGGAGACGGTGATCTGGAAGCCGCTGCGCATCATGAAGCCGTCCATCTTGCCGCCGATGCCGATGATGATCTCGCGCAGGGCCTGGGCGCAGAAGTCAATGCTCCACTTGACGTTGAGGTTGCGGGGGTCGATGTCGAGGCGCTTGAGGCTCTTGGCGGCCAGCGCGTCGTCGTCGTAGTTGAACTCGTGCTGCATGCGGCTCGTCAGGGCCACCATGGCGAGGTTGTGGGCGTTGTTGATGGCGTCGATGTCGCCGGTGAGGCCGAGGCTGAAGTCGGTGAGGGGGATGCACTGGGCGAGGCCGCCGCCCGCCGCGGAGCCTTTGATATTGAAGGTTGGGCCGCTGGAGGGCTGACGGATGGCGCCGACGACGCGCTTCTTCAACCTCCCCAAGCCTTGAACGAGACCCATGGCCGTGGTGGATTTTCCCTCCCCCAGAGGCGTCGGCGTGATGGCCGTGACTTCGATGTATTTCCCGTCCGGCTTGTCTTTGAGACGTTCGAGGATCTTCATGTAATCCAGCTTCGCGACGTGGTGGCCGTAGGGCAGGAGTTCCATCTTCTCCAACCCCAGTTCCTCGGCCATTTGGTAAACGGTTTTCATGTTCGCCTCAGCGGCTTCAGCGATCTGCCAGTCTGCCATCTTCGTCGGATCCAAGGTTGCCATGGACGATTATCCTTTCGTTTGAGGACGCCCCTGACGGGAGACTACGGCCTGGGGCATAGGATTGCGCAGCACGCAGGCTACGGGTCACGCCATTCGCGCGGTACACGTCGTCTATCATGGCCGGCGGCGCGAGATCAACTCAAATCAGACTCAAGTCAGACGGCCTGGGAAATGCTCCGCGGCATGGGGTGGCGAAAGCCAAGAGGCGGGGAGAAACCCCGCGACGACCTGGGGTCCGTCCCCGCCTCTTGAGTCCATCGTATGGATCCGCAACGGCTCTCGCCGCGTGGATGCTTGTTTCTTCCCGGTTTGTTCGCCGTCCTTTCCTCAGTAGGAGCCGGGGCCGAAGTACTTCACGAGTTTGGCGGTGAACTCGGGCGAGGCGGCGAAGATATCCAGCATCTGGTCCTGCGTCATGGCGCCCGTGTTCAGAAGGCCGGCCCAATAGGCGACCTCGCCGTCGCTGGCGAAGCGCGAGAGGAAAGCGCGATAGAGGCGGATCACGCGATCCTCATTGCGGGGCTGCCAGTTGAGGAATTCCGCCGACATGAGGAGCGAGCGAACCTGAAGTTTCGCGACTTCCCGCTTCTGGTTGGCGGGCGCCGCCTCGATCTCGGGGGTTGCGCCCAGGAGACCGCCGCGGTCCACCAGACGGTCGAGGACGCCGTAATAGGAAGCGGCCACGAAGTTCCGCGCCGGCAATCCTTGTCGGTCCGGGAAGAGTCCGCGGATGAAATCCTCGAACTCCTCGGACTCGGCGAAAATCGATACGACTTCGTACCGGCTCCACTGGCCCGCGAGCCACTGACTTAACTCGTTCTGGAAGGGCTCGCGCTGGAGGAAGGTCCGGTAGCAGTCTCTGATGAAGTTGTCGTCGGGGCGTCTGAGGACTCCTCGCAAGCCCCCCTTGCCCGGCGAGACGGACATCGGTTCCACCTCCTCGTACGCCTCGTATTCCGCGGAGAAGAAGAAGGTGATTCCCATCGCTTTCGGGATGAAAATGACGTCAATGAAATGTCCCAGGGAGTAATAGAAATGCGTCTTCCAGCCGGCTATCTCGTGATCGAAGGGATCTCTCTGCAGCACGTTGTTGTAGAAATGCTTGATCAGTTGCTCGATCTTCTTGTCCAGATCCGGATCGTAGCGGTACGGCCCGGCGGGCATGGCCACCGAGATGGGACTCTTCGGAACGTGTCTTCTTTTCCGCGCGTCCCAATAGATGCCGCGGTCATTGGAGTACACCTGGATCGTGACCGTGGTAGGGATGGCTGGGCCGAAATCGGGAGACTTGATCGCCATCACTTTCTCGCGTCCCCACATGGGAACGTGGAAAGGCGGCTGCGGGTAGAAAGAGAGCCAGGGCGCTTCGTCGGCGCGGATATCATAAATCTTGAGAGGGAGCGTGCCCGAGTTCGCAATGTCAAAGAACTCCACGCGCCCGCGCGCCGCCGCGACCGCCCGGTAAGCGTCCACCACTCCGTAGCCGTGGAACATATCCCAGCCGGTATAGTCTTCCCGGGGGTCGCCCGTCCGATCGTGCGCCGTGAGGAGCAAGACCGTAGTCACCTCGTTCGCCGTCAGGGTCGGGTTGGCCAGGCGGACCAGGGCGGCGACGCCGGCGACCTCGGGCGAGGCGGCGCTGGTGCCGTTGAAGAGGGGCGTGATCGCCGTATCATGGTCGCGCGCCAGCGACACGATGGAGTCTCCCAATACGGAAGGCTGGGCCCCCGTAACTTCCTCATAAACTGACATGGCCTCGCTTTCCTTCGCCCACGGAAGGGTCACCCACTTGCCGCCCTGTCCCGGCGCGCAGATGTCGAGCACGTTTCCATACTGACTGCCCCAGAACCATCTTCCGGAGGTGACAAGCCACCCCGTCTGGTCCACGGCGCCGACGGTCACGTAACTCTCGATGCCGGCTGGCGACGACCAGTCGGCAAAGCCGAACAGAAGCCGGCCGCCGGGGTCCGGGTCCTTCACCCACGCGGGGGGCTCGCCGTCGTTGCCGGAGGCGACGCACACCACGACGTCCTTCTGTTTCGCATACGCCGCGGCGTCCTCCTCGCTCCCGGTTGGGGAACCAGAGCCGCCCAAACTCATGTTGATCACGCTCGCGCCGCGGTCCACGCCCCAGAAAACGCCGTCCTCGTAATTGAGGAAGCCGACTGTCTCCGGGTCCTCCGGGTCATAGTAACTGGCGTTGACCGGGATGATCGTAACCGGGGCACTGCCGGCCATCAGGGTCTGGTTGTCCCTTATGGCGGCGATGATCCCCGCGACGGCGGTGCCGTGACCGTGAGGATCGTCGTCCTCCGGATCGCTGTTGGCGTAGGCGTCGCCGTTCCATGGATACACATCGACGGGGTCGGCGATCCTCCCAGCCAGATCGGCGTGAGTGACGCGCACGCCCGTGTCCACCACACAGACGCGCAAACTCGAGCCGGGCTGGGGCCCGAGATAGTCGTTTCTGACCAGGTCCCACGCCTGGGGCAGTTTGATCATTTCGGGCGCCCATTGGCGCGGGTAGAGGGGATCGTTGGGCACCCCCATGGGCCGGCACACGCGGGCGGGGTGAGCATACACCACATCGGGATGCTCGATCATCTTGTAGGACGCCTCATAGGGGTCTGCGCCCGGCGCCAGCTTCACGTGGAAGAGCCCGAGGGGCCCGTGCGGCTCGGCGGCCTCGGCGATGGCCCGGGTCGCCAAAGCGATCTGAGCGGAGTCGAGTTCGCCATTGGCGGCCAGAACGCCGGAGATCGCCGGCTTCTCGCCCGCGGCGTCGGTCGCCTTGCGAGATCCGCTCACAAACGGGTGAAGCCCGATGAACTCGGAAGGCAGAGACGCCAGAAGGTCCGACTGGCTTCGCTTGGTCCAAAGCGCCTCGCGCAGGGCGGGGCCGGCCAGGCGCTCGGCATGCGCGCGCGCCGCCCGTTCTCGGCGGAAGCGGACGACGATGTAATCGCGCCAGAGCTCCTCCTTGGGATGGCGGGGCCGATCCAGGGCCGCTTTGGCCTTCGCGCGCCAGTCCGGGCCCTGGTCCTCGAAGGCGAGGTCCTGGGCAAGGGAGTAAGGCAGGGGCGACTCGGCGCCGGGGGCGAGGACGTCGCCGGGGGCGAAGGCGTCGCCGGGGGCGAGGGCCTGACCGGCCTCTGCCTCTTCAGCCGGGGTCGCCGTCGGAGTCGGCGAGGGCGAAGGACGCGGAGTGGGGGTTGGCGGGGGGATATGGTAGGTGCGCCGGGAGACGGAGATTGAGGGGTCGGTTATCGGCCAGAAGTAGATCGGCTGGCGCCAGAAATACGTATTGGTGTTCAACGTGTCGTCCGGGGGAGTGTGCTCGGGGACCTCCTCCTGCATGTCCACCACGACCATGGGGTAGTAGACTCCCTCGTCTTGCATCCAATACCACCACGGCAGATTATCAAACTGGTCGGGTGGCCAGTAATACCAGTCCGTGACATTCATGGAACTCTCTTCGGGCGTCAGGTTCCACGTTGCCCGCCACAAGCTTCTGTCCTCCAGTGCCGGCACAACCCGGTCGGGCTGCAGGTCCCACAGCGATGGATCGATCGCGAGGGCGTTGGGCCAATCCATGGACCACACAATGTACGGATCGCCTTCGTCGAAATAGTCCGTCGGCGTCTTGGTCTTGGCGGGAATTGCGACCTCGCTTGTCGTCCACTCCCAACTATCGGGATCATACCAGCCGGCGAGAACGAGCTCGCACTCGGGGATGAGATACAGGCGGATGTGGCTAGGGGGAGCGTTGGACATCTCGGGGAACTGAAGAACAACGCTCGGGTCCGCAACGGCGATTTCCGCCGTGATGGAGAGGGTCCCCTCCACCAGATTCCCTCCGGGCCCCGGAAAATAGGTGTAGGCGCCGTCGTAGTAAGCGTTCCAATCCGGCTTGACTTCCAGGCTCAGGGCCCAGACGCCGGTGTAGTACCCGGTTTCGGTCCCCTGAGCGGCGGCGAACTGGGTGAAGATCATGCACAGGAGAGCGGCGAGAGACGCCGAAATGGCCCTGAAACGCGGGGAGGAGCAACTGGGGAATCCATCATGGAGAGCGCCAATCATGGTCCGGTTCCTTGCTTTGTTCACGTTGCGCATCGCGGGGGAAGGATGAAAGGATATGGCGCCTTTCATCACGCAAGGGGTTCGCACCCGAAGCGTTGGCACGCCCTGGCGACGCGACCGGGGAAGACGAGCACGACGACCGGTCTGTTCGCGAAGCCCCGCTTCGAGGGGACCGAGTCCGTCCCCGGCCCCGGTTAACCCAAATCATGATAGCACGCTTGGCCGCGCAACTTGCAAGAAAATTCTGCGCCTGGAGGGGAGGTCATTCGGGAAGTCATTCGGGACTTGACCCGACGCCGAGGGCGGGCCTAGGATGGCGCGTGCTGCGGGGGGAACGCCCACAGCCGAGGGCGGCTGTGCCACAAGAGTCGGGCAGCCCACCCCGCGCGGAGGGAACGCCTCCAGACTCCGGACTCCAGACTCCCCGCTCACCAGCCCACCCGCGCGGGGGGAACGCCTCCAGACTCCGGGCTCCAGACTCCGGACTCCAGACTCCGGACTCCAGGCTCCCCGCTCACCAGCCCACCCCGCGCGGAGGGGAGAGCGACCACACGATGCGCATCGGAATCGCCTGCCACCCCACCTACGGCGGCTCGGGCGCCGCCGCCACGGAACTCGGGCGCCACTTGGCGCGGCGCGGGCACTCGGTCCATATCATCTCCACCGACCGGCCTTTCCGCCTCAACAGGGCCGCTTACCAAGAGAACCTCTACCTGCACCAGGTCGAGTCGGTAAAGTATCCGGTTCTCAAGAGCGAACTCTACACCTTGTCGTGCTCGGTCAAGATGGCCCAGATCGTACGCGACGAAGGGCTCGATATTCTCCATTCCCACTACGCCGTCCCGTACGCGGTGAGCGCGATGTTGGCGCGGCAGCTCTGCCCGGAGAGCGGCGTTAAGCTGGTGACCACGCTCCACGGCACCGACATCACGCTCGTGGGGAGCCATCCGGCGTTCGCGCCGGTGGTCAGGATGGCGCTCCATCATTCGGACGCCGTGGTTTCCGTCTCGCACTGGCTCTCGCGCGAGACGTGTCGCCTTTTTGGCCTGTGCGAGTCGATTCGCGTGATCCACAACTTTGTGGACACGGCGGAGTTCCGTCGCCGCGCGGAGTCGCGCTGCTTCCGGGCCTCCCTCGCGCGGCCGGAGGAGAAGGTTGTCCTGCACATTTCGAACTTCCGGCCCGTCAAGCGCACGGCCGACGTGGTCCGCGTCTTCCGCCGCATCGTGGACGAGGCGCCGGCCGTCCTCCTCATGGTGGGCGACGGCCCCGACCGCGACGCCGCCCATATCCTCTCCCATGAACTCGGCGTCGGCGAACGCGTCCACTTCCTCGGCCTTCAAGACGACATCGCCGGGTTCCTCGCCACCGGCGACCTGCTCCTGTTCCCGAGCGAATACGAATCCTTTGGGCTGGCGGTCCTGGAGGCGATGGCGAGCGAGGTCCCCGTCGTCTGCTCCAACGGCGGCGGCCTGCCCGAAGTGATGGCGCAAGGCGAGACGGGCTACATGTGCCCCGTCGGGGACGTTGAAGAGATGGCCGCCCGCGCGGTCGAGATCCTTCGGGACTCGGAGAAAGCCCGCCGCATGGGCCAAGCCGGCCGCGCCCGCGCGGAGGAGCGCTTCAATCCCGAACAGGCGCTGGAGGCGCACGAGGAGTTGTACGAGTCGCTTTTCCGGGCCGGAACGTAGCGCGGGCATCCCGCGGGGATGCGCAAGAGGACCGGCGCGGTTTCTTCCCATCCCGGCGAGCGCGACGATCCCGTCGGAGAGAATGGCGGTCACAGCCGGGGACGGCTGTGCCGCAAGGCGTGGATGGAGAGTCGCGCGCACGGTGTGTTTGCCCGCGCGTCTCAGCCGGGGCGGCCGTGCCGCAAGGCGCGGAGGTTGCCTCATAATCGGGAGTCCGTTTGTCCTATGCGCGACCGGTGTTCCATGCGCGTCCTGCTGCTTCTACTTTCTCTCTTCGGCTTCGCGGCGTTTTCGGCGTGGGGGGAGATTGCGGCGTTGGCGTTCTCGCCGGACGGGCGCCGCCTCGCAACGCTCGACGCGCAGGGGACCCTTTACGTTCATGAGACGACGACGCGCGAGGAAGCGCTCCGCATCGAAGGGCCGGCAAGGGGCGATGTCGTCGCCTGGCGGCCGGGACATCCGGACCAGTTCGCGGTGGCGTTGGACCAGGGCGAGGGGTGGGACATTTGGCTGATCGACCTGAGCGCCGGCGGGGGAGCGATCGCCGACGGCGGCGCCGAAGGGCCCGCGACCCTGCCCGATGAGAGCGTCCCGGCGCCGACGCCGGCGGCGCCCGCACTCTCTGGGGGGGAGTCGGCCGACGAGTCGGGGTCGGCGCCCCTCGGCGACCGAGCGGGCCTCCGCCGTCTGACGCATCATCCGGCGAAGGATCATTCCCCTCAGTGGCTGGACCGGGGGGAGACGTTGTTGTTTGTGTCGCACCGCGGGGATGGCGAGATCGCGTTAGCCGGAGACGGCTCGGCGCCGGCGACGATTGCGCCTGCGCCGCCAGACCTCGCGCAGTCCCCGCGCGAGGTCCCCAAGACGCAGGCCCCTTCGCCGGCGCAAGGGGATCAGCGGGCAAGAGCGGCGTCGCCAAGCGGCGCGGACCTCTACACGCTGAACATGACAACCCTCGAAGTCTCCCCCTTCATCGTGCGGCCCTACGACCAGTGGTGTCCGCGCACGCAGTCGGACGGCGAGGGAGTCGCTTATCTCACGCTCGAGAAAGGGCGGCTGCAAGTTTGGCTGGCGGCGCGCGACCGGACGCCCTTCCGCGTCGCGCGGCTCGACCTGGCCGACTGCTTCCTGGGCGAAGACGAGATCGCGTGGGATCGAGGCGGGAATCAGCTCCTTTGCACGGTGCGCGACCGCGAGGAGATGCGTCTTCTGGCGTTCGACGCTCCCATGCAGTCGGTGCGCGTGCTGGCCGAAGAGCGACGGATCGAGCGCCCGGCGCTGGACGATGCGTCGGGCTATCTGTTCTTCGAATCGGACAAGGGACTGCGCCTGGAGCGGCAGAAAGGAGTCTTCCCGTTGGGGCTGGGCCGCGGGCGGCGCGTGACGGCCGCAGGCCTCTCTCTGGGCCGAACGGCCCTTGGCCGGCGCGAGGGGAAGGACTTGCTGGCCGCTGCGGCGGAAGAGTGCGGAGTCGCCATCGGGGCGGCCCCTGGGGAGGACTTCCAGTTTCTCTTTCTCACCGCAGCGGACCACTTGCTTCTGGCGGCGCGTCTCTCCTCGTTGGGAAGGTGGCGCGAGGCCGAGGATCTCTACGCCGAGCTGGTCTCGCGCGTCAGCGACCCGGACGAGGCGGCGCTCGTGCATCTGCACCGCTTGGCCCGGCTGCTCGAGCACGGGCGCGCCCGCCCGGCGCTCGCCGAACTGGACCGCCTTGCCGGCATGGAGCCCCCGCTGCTCGATCCTCGGGAGATTCTCGCCCTGCGCGGCGAGATCCATTTCTTCGAGACCGGCGATCTCGAAGCGGCGCGTTGGATGCTTGAGGCGGGAGCGGAAGGCGTCTTTCGGACGGCGGTGGATCCGCGTCTGTCTCTGGCGATTCTCGACTCGGGAAGCCCGGATCTCATCGCCCTGTACGCCAAAGCGCATGCGGCCTTGCGCCGCGGCGAACCGCGCCAATGCCTGCGCGCGCTGCGGCGGATGGCGCGGCTGGACCCGCCAAGCGCCCTTGTGTGCGAAGCGGCGCTGGATCTGCTCGACGATCCCTACGACGAGGAATCCCGTCCGCCGTGGAGCAGTCGCTTCGTCGAGGCGGGTCAGGAAGACGAAGTGGCCGACGTGCTGAGGCTTCTCGAGAAGAGATCCGAGCAGGAGCCGGAAGGAGGGGACCTGACCGGTCCGGGCGCCGCGCTCGGGGCGGGGACCGCCGAGGAGGCGTCGGGCGCTGAGACGGCGGAAGGAAGGAGCGCCGCACGGGTTCGGACGGATCTCTTGCAGGCCCTGGTCACGGCCAACCGTCTCGACGAGGCTCGGGACGTGGCTTTGAGAATACTGGATCGCGACGGCGCGGAGCCGCTCGGCCTGCACGACCTTTTCACCTTCTATCTCACCGCGGACCGGCACGATGCGCGAACGCATGTTCTCGTCTATGACGTGCTCCTCGATCCGGCGGTCGCTCCCAGACTTGGGGACTCCCTGAGCAACGATCCTCCCTTGCGCGTCCTGGCGTCTCTGGCGCGGGCCAAGGCCGCGTTGCTCGAAGGGGATACGGATGATTTTCCCGGACTTTTGTCCGCGGCTCGGAGCGCGTTTCAGAGCGTTCCCTCCCAAGAGGGCGTTGCCCCGCAGGGGGGCCTCCCCGCGCAAGATGAAAGCGCCGGCGAGACGGAGCCGTTGCAGATCTACCTGTACCTCTTCGAGGCGAAGCACCGCGAAAGACTGGAGGAGTGGGACCGAGCACTCGAGGCATACGAGGCGGTCCAGGCCATGGCGAGCCGGTTCTGTCCGGAACGGACCGGTCTGGCCCTGCGGTTGGAAACGGCCTTAAGCGAAGTGGCTGTTGGCCGATCGTGCGGGAATGCGCTTCGCGAGCTCCAGCTGATCGAGCGAGGTCTGGGCGACGCGTTGTTGAACCCGACGAACGATCCGCCGCAGCTGCGCGTGGGTGTGCGCAATCTGCTGCATTTGCACCAGACCTCGAGTCCCTCGCCGCTCGACCCGTTCATCCTCTATCACGTCGGCCTGAGTCTGGGTCGGTGCGGCCAGCCTGATGCGGCGCACTACTACCTCGATCGTGCGCTCGAATCCGATCCGACTCCCCCTCTGCGTCTGGCGATCTTGTGGGAAAAAGCGGGCCTTTTCGGCACGACGGAGGATTGGTGGCAGCAGTGGCGCGCCTGTGCGGCCATGCTGAGCCTGGCCCCCGGACCGGCGGTGGAAGACGGCATTCGGTTGGAGATTGCCTCTTCCCTTCTGCATTTGGGGATGGAACGGCAAGCGGCCGTTCTGCTGGGGAATCTTGTGGATACAACCCCGGTCCCCCATTTCCGCGATACGGCCGCCCAGATGCTCGAGAACCTATCGGGGCCTTGATCGACAGCCCCCGGTGTCCGCGGCCACGCCGGCGAACCCGCGCGGGCCCCGGACAGAAGGGGGCGCCTGAGATCCGGTCCCGCCCCTCCCCCGGAAGAGTCCGGGAAAAGGGGAAAGAGAGGATCAAGCCATGGCATCGACCGGGGAGGAATCGCTGTTCGATCCCGGACTCACGATCGACGCCTTCCACCCCGTGGTGGAGGACTTCTATTACCCCCCGGAAGAATCCGCTCAGAGGGCGGACCTCGATATCCCTTGCGTCGTTTCTTGCGGGGGGGAGACCGTCTCGTTGCGTAACAAGGCCGGGGAAACCGCCACGCTCCAAGTCGGTGATGCGGCGTGGGGGTGGGACCTGGTCGCCCTCGCAACCGTGGCGGCTGAGCCCGCCGCCGTTCTCGAACGGCATTTCGAGAAGTGGGGGATCATCGCGTACGTCGCCGGGCGGGGCGTCTTGGCAACGGTCCGCAAAGCGATCGGCCGGATCGAAGGGATTGTGCGGGAGCCGCCGCCGCGCCCGCCGGACTTCGAAGAGGCCATCCTCGAGAGCAAGAGCGATCTGCTCGGCGAGAAGGTCCTCGCCCGAGAAGATGATCCCTCTTTCGAAGCCTGCTCCGGGTTCTTGCCTGACCTCACGGCCTACACTTTCCTCTCCACCGAATTCTCCGACGGCGTCATTGCGGTAAGTCCGGAGGGGAACCTGGGACTGATGAACGCGGCGCCCGGGGCGCCGCGCCCGGACAAGGCGCTGTTTGAACCCGCGCGGTTCCTGCCGCCCCTCGTCCCGACGCACGCCAAGCGAGGGCTTCTGGGAGGGAGTCTGCCGGCTATCGACTACGCCTTCTTCGACCGGAATCGCGGGCTCGGGTGGGAGGAGATCGCCTTCGCGGCTCCTCGGGTCGGAGGTCCTCTCGAGGGGGCCCTCGAACCGAAGCGGGCAGTGCTGCCGGAAGAAGCGGACGTCCTCGTTTATGTTCGACAGGCGGCTCCTGAAGACCGGGAACAACGCCCATCGCGCCGCTTCCTCCGCATTTCCTCCTCTCCTGCTTCTCCCGCGCCAGTCGCGGCGGGCGAATTCTTCTCGGAGCTCTTCGAGTTCAAGACGCGCTGGGACGCCACGTTCTCGGGGGCCGCGAGAATCAAGGTCCCCGAGCGGCGTCTGACTGACGCCTCCTACGCGTCTCTGGCGCGCGGCGTCGTTACGTACCGCGGCCCCGCCCCCCGGTACGGCGCGGGCGCCTACGCGCTGCCATGCCACGGGACCTTCCCGCCGACGACCATCGCCATGGCGGGCGCCTGCATTGATTGGAACCTACTCGGCAGAGCGCGCGCGTATCTCGACTACTACCTCGATTTCGCCACTCTCCCTGACGGAACGTTCAACTACTACGGTCCGGCGATCTCCGAGTACGGCCAGATTCTCGCTCTCGTCGCGCGCTACGCTCGTTGCGCCGGCGAACCGTTCTGGCTCATGGCCCGGACCCCAAAGATCGAAGCCATTGTGAACCGTCTTCTCGCCCTGCGCCGGCAGAGTGAGGCGCGGTTTCCAGAAGAGGACGCGCGCCACGGGTTGATCGCGGGCTCGCCGGAGGCGGACACGCGTGAAGAGGTGGACTACTACTTCTCGGGAAACATGTGGACCTGGCGTGGCTGGCTGGAAATCGGCCGCCTGTATGTTGACATTGGCGACGAGGCGATGACCCGGCGCGGAAAGGAACTGCTCCAGGAGTGCGCCGCCTTCCGGAAGGACATCATAGCAAGCGTCGAGAGGTCCATCGTCGATGCGGGCGAGGGGCTTTTCATCCCTCCCATCGCGGGATATGGCAAACCCTTCGATCGCATGACCGAAGACAATCTGGCTTCCTACACGAACTACCGCTACTGGATCGAGATGCTTTCGGCCGGCTTCTTGCCCGACCCGTGGCAGGACGCCATCATCGAGCGCCGCCTGGCGCACGGGGGAGAACTCCTCGGCTCGACGCGGTTCCTCGAACATCTCGACAACTGGCCTTTCGCCGGCTACGCGTACGGCCTCCTTCTGCGCGATCGTGTGCGCCATTACCTTCTCGGCCTCTACGGCGACATGGCCCTCCACCGCATGCACGGCACCTTCAGCGGGTTCGAGCAGGTCTCCATCCGGGGCGCCGCGTCGCGCACGCATGTGGCCGACTACTGCGTTCCGGCCCAACTTGTGACGGCCCAAATGGTTCGCTGGATGCTGGTCTTCGAGGAGCCCGACAGCGACACGCTTTGGCTTTGCCGCGCGACCCCGCGCCGTTGGCTTCAGCCCGGCCGCACTATCGCCGTCCGGCGGGCCCCCACACGCTGGGGGCTCGTGGACTTCACCATCACGCCGGAGTCGGAGGATCGCATCGCCGTTGCCGTCCGTCTGCCGCGAGAAGACCTGCCCGTGGAGTTGCGTGTCCGGCTGCGGAAACCCGGGGAGAAGAAGATTCGCCGGGTGACGGTCAACGGCGCGGCCCATGATGATTTCGACGTCGTCGGCGAGTTCGTCCGTATCTCGAAACCTTCTACAAGGGCGCTCGACGTCGCCGTGTGTTACGAGACAAAGCATTGAACGGCGTTGCCCTGAGGTCTCTCGCCTTCAACAGTGGAGCAGAGCGGGCGGCAGCCCTCTCTACTCCATCGCCTTCGCGCGAGATGGTCTTCGCCCGACGCGAAGACGTCGAGATCCCTCTCCTCTCACCCCACTCGGGGATCCACCGCGATGACGGCCGCTCCGCTGAAGCTCCCCTCACGCAGGTCGCGCAGCGCTTCGTTGGCTTGTTCGAGGGGATAGGGATGGACTTCCGTCTGCACCGGCACTTTCGGCGCGAGCGCCAGGAACTCCTCCCCGTCGCGGCGGGTCAGGTTCGCCACGGAACGAACGACTCGCTCCCCCCAGAGAATGGAATAGGGGAAGGACGGGATATCGCTCATGTGAATCCCGGCGCAGACGACCACGCCGCCTTTGCGCACGCCGCGAAGGGCCGTCGGCACGAGATCGCCGACGGGGGCGAAGATGATGGCCGCGTCGAGCGGCTCGGGGGGCGCTTCGGAGGAGTCCCCCGCCCAGACGGCGCCGAGCCGCCGCGCGAAATCCTGCGCCCGCGCGTCGCCTGGGCGCGTGAAAGCGTAGACTTCGCGTTTCTGGTGCCTCGCCACTTGAACCAGAATATGGGCCGCGGCGCCGAACCCGTAGAACCCGAGCCGCCGTCCGTCGCCCGCCATCCGAAGCGAGCGGTAGCCGATAAGGCCTGCACAGAGCAGCGGCGCGGCCTGAAGATCCGGGTAGTCCTCGGGAATGGGAAAGCAGAATCGCGCATCGGCGGCGCACAGCTCGGCGAAGCCGCCGTCGATCTGGTACCCCGTGTAGCGCGCCTCGTCGCAGAGGTTCTCATCGCCGGCGGCGCAATACGAGCACGCGCCGCAACTCCCTCCCAGCCACGGCACCCCCACGCGGTCGCCGACGGCGAAGCCGGAGACTCCCTCCCCGAGCTCCGCCACCTGCCCCACGATCTGATGCCCCGGCACGATCGGCAGTTTTGGTTCCGTCAGCTCGCCGTCGACGACGTGCAGGTCCGTGCGACACAGGCCGCACGCGCGCACACGGATCAGCAGCTGCCCCGGCGCGGAGTGCGGGTTGGGAAGATCGGCGAGCCGTAGCGGCTCGCCCGGCGCATCCAGCGCCATCGCGCGCATCATGTCTCTCCTTGGGAGAATCCGCCTTGCGCGATCCCGGTTCTGGGAAGCGGCCTTACTCCACAACAACCGTGGGATCCTGCGGCGACCTCTGCTCGACGGGATTGGGTGTCGCCCCCGATGGCGGAGGCACATGGCCCGCCAGAAGGGGATCCCGGGACGCCGCGCCGAGAGACTTCGTTTTCAGAAAGAGACGCGGCGAGCGCAGCCATGCTGGCCCACGCGCAAAGAGCTCTCTTCGGCGCCGTCGGGCCAAAAGAGACAGGACCGTGGGCACAGCACGACCCCCTCCCTGGCCACTCGAGAAAACTCGGGCCATGAACTGGTGGCGCGTCCTCTGACTTGGCGTGACCGCCCCGGTTAGCGGCGCTATTTGACGCCGTTGCCCGACATTGCCGTGCTCCGGTAAAAAAGAACGAAGGTCGGCATGATCCAGAAGTTCCGGTACGAGGACTGCACGTCGACCAGGTGCGTGGCCCCGCGCGTCTTTGCCTTGAGGGAAAGCATGTTGGCCGTGGCGTCGGGATTCACGGTGTCTTTCAGGAAAACAGGAAGCTGGAAAAAGCCGCCCGGGTCCTCCGTGTTCCCGGTAATCAGGGGAATCCACAGGCAGTAGATGCCCCAGGAGTGCCCCGTCACATGACAGGCGTTCTCGGCGCCCTGGCTCAGCTTCAGGCCGCTAAAATCAGTGGCGCTGTGGACCCTGGCGCACCCGAGGTTGAGAACCAGCAGACACACGACGATCAGCAAGAGACTCACTCGCAAGGCTTTCATGATGACCCTCCTCCGCAATGGGATTCGATGTGACCTGCATCCGTCCCAGAGTTACCCCCTCGATCGGCTCCAAGTCAAGAGGAATTCGGGCCGAACGGGTTGACGGGCGCATCTCGCTTCCGCCCCCTTCGCCAAGTTCCAGCCCGTCAAGATCAGGCCGCCGCTGGGCTTGCCCCGGTCGGGGCGTTCCATGGGCGTCCTCGCCGTGGCGGAGGCAAGATGCGCCCCCTGAGTCATGGGCAGGAAAAACGGTTGCGCCCGCGAAACGTTGCGGGGAGAATATCTGAGAGAGTCCGTCGGGACTCGGCGGAATCGGATTTGGGCGCGCCCGAAGGGATGAGGAAGCATGACGGAAATCGTCTTTCTCGTGGAAGAGGACCCAGAGAGCGGGTACGTCGCCCGTGCATTGGGAGAGTCCATCTTCACTCAGGCCGACGATCTGCTCAGCCTCCGCGAGAATATTCGCGATGCCGTTCGCTGTCACTTCCCCGACGACGACGCCAGACCCAGAATGATTCGCCTCCACCAAGTGCGTGACGAGGTCATCGCGTTGTGAAACTCCCGCGCGACCTTTCCGGCCGCGAACTTGCCCAGTCTCTCTCCCGGCTCGGTTGCCGGGTCACCCATCGGACGGGCAGTCATATTCGGCTGACCACTCAACGCGGCGGGGAACGCCATCTGACGATCCCCGACCATGACTCCCTCCGAATCGGCGCTCCCAACGCCATTTTGCGCGGCTTGTCCGAACATCACGGCATGAGCAGAGAAGAACTGCTCAAAGCGCTGTTCTAGCCAAACCCCAGACGTCCGAACGACTGGTCACAAAAGAGAAGCGACGCGCGGCGCTCATTCGTCGTCGCGGGTGCGTTCGAAGCGTTCTTTGTCGAGGGCCTTCATGTAAGCCTCGCGTCCGGAGATGAGGCCGCTGATGCGGTAGTTCTCGATGACGTCGTCCATGAGCTGCATGCCGACGTTCCTGCCGCCCATCATCACGGAATGGAGTTTGTTGAGCGCGCCGCTTCCCTCGCGGATGATGTTGGCCACGGCGCGGTTGTGGAGGAGGATTTCGTTGGCGGCGATGCGTCCGCCCCCCTTTCGCTTCAGCAGGAGCTGCGAACAGACGCCGCGCAGGGAGCCGCTGAGCATGGTGCGGATCTGGGGCTGCTGGTCGGGCGGGAAGACGTCGATCAGGCGGTCGATGGTCTTGGCGGCGCTGTTTGTGTGGAGGGTGCCGAAGACGAGGTTGCCCGATTCGGCGGCGGTGATGGCGAGGCTGATGGTCTCGAGGTCGCGCATCTCGCCGACCAGGATGACGTCGCAATCCGAGTGACCCGCGTCGAGCAGCGCCTGCCCGAAAGAAGGCGCATCGATGCCGACCTCGCGCTGGACGATGACCGAGCGCTTGTTCTCGTGCACGAACTCGATGGGTTCCTCGATGGTGAGAATGTGGTGGGCATAGTTCGTATTGACGTGGTGGATGATGGCAGCCAGCGTCGTCGACTTTCCGCTCCCGGTGGGCCCCGTCACGAGGACAAGCCCATTGGCGAAGTCCCCAAAGGTGGCAAGAACGGGAGGCAGGTCGAGGTCCTCGATCGTCTGGATGTCGCGCGGGATAATGCGGAAGATGGCGCCGTTGCCGTTGGCGTGGTGATAGTAGTTGCAGCGGAAGCGCGCCTCGTCGCCCAGGGAGCAGGCGAAATCCAGGTCCCCCACTTCCTCGAAGCGCATCCAGCGGTCGCCGGGGCAGATCTCCTCGAGAAGAAACCGGAGACGCTCCTCCTCGAGCGCCTCGTCGCTGATTTTGTGGATCGATCCGTGGAGGCGCATCTTCGGCGGCTGTCCCTGGGCCAGGTGCAGGTCCGAGGCGCCATTGTCGAGAATCACGCGGAACAGAGCGTCAATCTTCGCCATCGGTTTCTCTCCCGTCTAGTACGCCTCATCCTTGGACCGACCGAAGGTCGGCTTCATCCTTGGACCGACCGAAGGTCGGCTTCATCCTTCAGCCTTGCTCTTCTGCCCCTTCCTGTGGGCTTCAAACGGCCCTTTGTTGGCGGCGCGCAGGTAAGCCTCAGCGCCGTCGATCACGCCTTTGTTGACCAGCTCGAGCAGAGAGTCGTCCATGCGGCACATCCCCATCCGCCGCTGGGTCTGCATGATCGAGGGGATCTGGAAAGGGTCGTTGTCGCGAATGAGGGACGAGACGGCGGACGTGATGAAGAGGATCTCGAGCGCCAGCGCCACGCCGTTGCCGTCCTTGCGGGGGACCAGTTCCTGGCTGACGACGCCGCGCAACGACTCCGAGAGCATCATGCGAACTTGCGCCTGCTGCGCCACGGGAAAGCCGTCGAGGATCCGGCTGATCGTGGTCGCGGCGGAAGTGGTGTGAAGCGTGCCCAGGACGAGGTGGCCGGTCTCCGAGGCGGTAATGGCCATGGACAGGGTTTCGAGGTCGCGCAACTCGCCGACCATGATGATGTCGGGGTCCTCGCGCAAGGCGGCGCGCAAAGCGGTCGCGTACGATTTGGTGTGCACGCCGACTTCGCGTTGGGTCACTTGGCATTGCTTGGGCTGGTGGACGTATTCCACCGGGTTCTCGACGGTGATGATGTGGTCGCTACGGCTGGCGTTGATCAGATCCAGGAGAGCGGCCAGCGTCGTGGTCTTGCCGGAGTTGCCTGCGCCGGTGATCAGGGCCAGCCCCTGCTGGTACTCGGTCAGCCGCTTGAGGCACTCGGGCAGGCCAAGTTCCTCGAAGGACGGCGGCTCTCTCCGGATGACGTGAAAAACGCCGTCCCACCCGTGGCGCTGCTTGATCACGGTCGCGCGGTAGCGTCCTTCGCCCGGCACGTCCAGACAGAACTCTAGGCTGCGGTTCTCAACGAGAAAGGCCTTCTGTCTGTCGCTCAGGACGCTGAACAAGAGGCGCTCGGTCTCAGCCGGCTCCAGCGGAGAGACGTCGATCTGCTGGATCTGGCCGAAGCGGCGCAGGAACGGTCTGACGGCGGCGCTGATGTGCAGGTCCGACGCGTGAGCCGCGCGTGTATAGGTCAGGTAGTCGTAGAGATCCTTGAACTCCGCGGGCGCCGTCCTCAGAGGGGGGGCAACGGGCGCTGCGGCTGCGGGCGGGGCTTCGGCGACAACGGTCTCGGCCGTGTCGGGCGGGGAAGGCTCGGGGGCCGACGGCGGCGGGGCGGCGGCGGGAGCGGCGACGGTTGGCGTCGGCTTGGGGGGAACGGGGGGCGCCGGCCGAGGCTCCGGGCGCTTCTGCTGTTGGAGCACCTTTCTTTGCTCCCCCTGCACTTCGAGCACCACGTTCACCTGCTCTTGGATCATGAACCCCTTTTGCAGCAAGATATCGCCCAGGCGCCCGCTGGCGCCTTCCTGGATCGCCTGAACGGCTTCGCTCAGCTGGTCGGCGGTGATGAACTTGTTGCGGTAGGCGATTGTGCCGAACAGCGTGTCCTGTTCCGTGAGAAGGTTTGGCATGGTTGTCTCCCCGTCTGTCCCGCGCGACCGGCGAAGACGCGATCCGCCCGCTTCCCCGGCCGCGGGGCGGTCGGCGCTTGCGGATCAGTCGGACTTCGCCGCGGCGCGGAGAAGGGCGTCCATCGTCACGAATCGGCCGGGAACTTCGCCTTCGCGTAAGCCTCCCCCGCGGCGATGGCCTTCTGATTGATCTCGACTATGCGCGGCTTGGCGAAGCAGTACACCAGGGCTCTTCGCAAGCTTTCGCCGTCAAGAATCCCAGCCACCGCGTTGTACGCGCCGAGCAGGACCGAGTTGGCCGCCCGCGCGTCACCGGCCTGCTCGGCCAACTCCTGGGCTGGCGCTCCCAGGAGGGCGACTCGCGGCGGGGGCTCGGGGGGGCGGGTTGCCAGCGAAGAGTTGTAGAAGACCATCCCGCCGGGGCGAACAGAGGGCAGGAAGTCGCGAAGGGAGAAGGCGTTCATGGCCAACAGCACGTCGGTCTCCTCAACCAGGGGCGAGCCGATCGGCTCCGTGCTTACCACAAGGCTGAGGTTCACCTTTCCTCCCCGCTTCTCCGGGCCGTAAGAGGGAAGCCCGGTTACGTGGTACCCCATTTCCATGGCGGCCTGAGCGGCCAGGACGCCCAGCGTCAGGACCCCTTGCCCGCCTTCTCCCGCAAATTTGCACCGGACGCCGCCTTGAGGCAAGGGTCGCGTCGTCTTCTCCCGCCCCGCCTCCTCGGCCACGCCCATCACGCGGTAAAGGTCCTCGGCCGACAGCGACCGCCGCTCGATGGGCCGGGACTCGACCTCGCTCACGATGTCCTTATAGACGCCCGGCTTGAAAACCGGAAGCATCTGTTCGCGCATCCATTCGGTCGCCGCGATCGGATCAACGTGCCAGTTGGTGGGGCATGGCGAAAGGATCTCGACAAAAGCGAACCCCTTGCGTTCCTCCTGCACCTTCAAGGCCTTTCGGATCGCCTTGCGGGCGCCGAGGACCCCCTTGGGGGTGTCGAGCGAGACGCGCTCGACATAGACGGGCGCGCGGAGGGAGGCGATCATCTCGCTCATCAGGAAGGGGTAGCCGTCGTTGCGGGCCGAGCGCCCGTAGGGGCTGGTCGTGGTTTTCATGTCGATGAGACTGGTGGGCGCCAGCTGCCCGCCCGTCATGCCGTAGATGGCGTTGTTGACGAAAAAGACGACCATGTTCTCGCCGCGGTTCGCGGCGTGGATGATCTCCGCCATGCCGATGGCGGCCAGATCGCCGTCACCCTGGTAGCTGATGGCGATGGCTTCGGGATGGGCGCGGGAAATGGCGGTGAGGGCCGCGGGGGCTCGACCGTGAGGCACCGACACCGCCGCGCAGTCGAAATAGTAGTAGAGGAAAACCGTGCATCCCACCGGGGCGACGATGATGGCGCGATCCTGGAGCCCCATGTCCGACAGGGCCTCGGCGATGAGCTTATGCACGATGCCGTGACCGCACCCGGGGCAGTAATGCGTGTTCGTCTTGTCCGCGCCCGGCTTGCGGACGAAGGTCTCCTGGAACGCGGCGGGTTTGGTCAGGAGGTTACGGGCCATGATCTGTCATCGCCTTTCCTTTATCCACTATCCACTATCCGTTACCCACCATCCCCTCGCACAATCTCCCGGATCTTCTCCGCGACGTCCTCGGGGCCCGGCACGTGGCCGCCCAGACGGTTGAGAAAATGCAGATTGGACCGCCCCTCGAGGATCCAGCGGATATCGTCGCGCATCTGACCGTTGTTGAGCTCTACCACGAGGAAATCGCGGACGCGGCCAGCCAACTTCTGAAGGTCCGTTTCCGGGAAGGGCCACAGGGTCTTTGGCCGGAAGAGCCCCACCTTCAACCCTTCCGACCGCGCCAGATCCACCGCCGTGTAAAGTACGCGGCTGACGATCCCGTAGCCGACCAGCACAAGGTCCGCGTCATCCGTCTCGGTCTCCTCGCCTAGGGGCTCGTTCTGCTTGATCTCGGCGTACTTGTCCTGCAGATGAAAGACGTGCGCCTCCATCTCGTCCGGGTCGAGGAAGATCGAGGTGATCACGTTGCGGTTCGAGGAGGCGTCGGGCGTCAGCGCCCACGGCTTGGGCGGCGGAGGCGGCAACGGATCGGGCACGTCGAGCGGTTCGACCATCTGGCCGACGTAGGCGTCGCTGAGCAGGAAAACGGGGATTCGGTACGTGTCCGCCAACTCGAAGGCCCGCATGGTGAACTCGCACATCTCCTGAACCGAGTTCGGCGAGAGAACGATGCAGCGGTACGAGCCGTGCCCGCCGCCTTTGACCATTTGATTGTAGTCGCCTTGCGAAGGATAGATGTTCCCCAAGCCCGGGCCGACGCGGCCGATGTTCACGATGACGGCGGGCAACTCCGACGACGCCAAGTAGGAGACGCCCTCCATCTTGAGGCTGATCCCGGGCCCCGACGAAGCCGTCATGCAGCGCACCCCCGCGGCCGACGCGCCGTAGACCATGTTGATGGCCGCCAGCTCGCTTTCGGCCTGAAGGAAGGTGCGCGAGGCCAGCGGAAACCAGCGCGCCGCCGTCTCTGGGATCTCGCTGGCGGGCGTGATGGGATAGCCGTAGAACGCCTCGCATCCCGCCAAGAGCGCCCCGCACACCACGGCCTCGTTGCCTCTCATCAGTTTCCTGCGCATACGGGATCCCCGCGCCCCTTCACCTTCCGATAGACCGTAATGGCGCCGGGTTCGGGACACGTGTAAAAGCACAGACCGCATCCCGTGCATTCCTCCGGCGAGACCGGCCAGATCACAACGAATCCATGGCTGTTGCGCCGGTCCGAACGCTCGAGAACCTGCTGGGGACACGCCTCGATGCAGCGGCCGCACCCCTTGCACTGCTCGGCGTGGATTGTCACCGAGGGCCGGCTCTCCGGCTCGGCGAGATCCCCGCCTTCGCACTCGAGGCGCTTGCCGGGTCTGACGGCTTCGATCACGGGACGATCTTTCCCTTCCATGCGAGATGGCGATCCGATGAGGCGCTTGCGGGCATGTCTCCCCTTGCAGAGCCGGCGATTGCCGGCTGCGTGTCGACGGGTCCGCTCCCCCGCGCCGTGGGGAGCGCCTGCGCGGCGGCGCGTTCGACGCCGCGGCCCTTTGGTCGAGAGTAGAGATGCCGTCAACCCCCATGCAGAGCGAGACGGCCTCCTTTTCCGACACAGGCGGCATTGTAGCCGCAAAGGCGCGCGAGTGGCCAGAACTTTTCTCGGCCGGCAGGCGTGGTTGCTAGTCGCTCTCCCACTGCTTCTTGAGGGACCGGGCCATTTGCAACGCCTCGCGCGCGGCCTCTTGGCAGTACTTGGTGAGGTGGGCGCGCGCCGCGGCCTCGTCCTTCTGAAAGATCTCCAACGCCTTCTTTTCGATCTCCGGCTGGGCCTTCAGGAGTTCCCTCTCCATCTTGTCCCACGCGGCGCGAACGATGGGAAGGCGGCTCTCCCGGTCGCGACCGACCGTTTCCTGGAGATTGCGGAAAACCCACCAAGCCAGCTTCTCGTCCGGCTCATAAAGGGCGGGATCGTCCAAGAAATGGCTCTCGAGCGTGAGATGCCGCTCGAGAGGGATGGGCTTGTGATACTCTGCCGGGACTTCCGTGACGCCGGCGTACCACGGCGTCAGCACGCTCGCGCACGGCGCGGCGGACGTGCGCCAGTACACGCAGCCGACGTCGGGCGGCAGGTTGCGGCGGAGCTGGAAAACCGCCGCTTCAACCGTCTCGGGCGCGCACAAACCGCCCGGAACGCCGTGGTCGCGGAGGACGCCCATCACGTCTTGGATCGACATTTTCCGGGCCGGCTTGACGGAGAAAGGCAGCTGGCGATCGGGTTCGCCCGCGATCTCCTTGCCCGTCACGAGCGTCTGGCCCCGCCGCTGCCGCGGGTCCATGCATTGCTCGCGCGGCGCTCCGTACGCTTCCCAGAAGCGAAACGGCTTGCCGGACGCGGGGTTATGCCACCCGCGCCTGACGGCGTATTCGATGAGATCGGGCGCGGCGAGGAAGTTGTCCGTGTCCTTGAGATCCACCTCGCCGATCGTGTAGGAGTTCGGCAGGAGGGCGACCTCGTCGTCCGCCACGCGCTGGGCGACCCAGCGCTTCCCCTTGGCCATGGCCAGAAGCCACGCTTCGTTCGGATCGGCGATCACGAGGGTGCGCGCGGCGGGATAGCCGACTTCGCCGATGATCTCTCCGGCGACCTCAACCCCTTCGCGCGCCGTCCGCGCGCGCTCGATGACCAAGCGGCGCAAGAGATAGCTGACGCCCCCCTTGGTCAGGTCGCCGCGCGCCTCGAGCTGCTCGGCCGAGTCCTCGCGATCCGCGCACCCGTCGCTCGCCACCGCCACGCCCCACTCGTTCAGGTAGCTGTCGCTGTAGGGAAGGCCCGGGACCTCCGACCAGAGATACGCGTAAGTCTCCTTGACCTGCGCGATCTCGGCGCCTCCCGATAGCGTCACCGTCTCGCCTTTCCGGCGCGCAATGCGGGGGACCTTGCGGAAGTTCAGATAGCGCTTCCCCCAATCTTGCTCGTTGTGGCCGAAGAGGACCGACCCGTCCGCCGACGCATCCTTCCCGACCACGACGGCATAGCACGCCCAAAGCCGCGCGGGCGCCAAACTCGCGCCCGCCAGCATGCCCGCGATGAGAATCCCGGCGGAAAACCCCTTTCCCGTCATTCTCTCGCCCTTTCGCTCTTTTCCCTTCCCCGTTCGCTCCCCGCCCTTCCCCATTCGTTCCCCGCCCTTCTCCATTCGTTCCCCGCCGTTCTCGATTCGCTTCCTGGCGGGTTGGCGACCCCGCCAGAAGTCTCTCAGCGGTTTCTCCTTCAGCTCTGTGACCAACGCCGAATGCACCGCCTTCATTTGGGCCACTTCGTCGTACTCACTCAATCTGAGATGCTCTGTGATGCGTCTCTCAATCTCTCTTGGCTCCGCCTTCTCACAGCTGTCAACGCTGCCGCAATCCCGGCAATTGCGCTCGCCAGTGTGCGGTCGGATGTTGTAAGGCTTTGCCCACAGCGATCCTCTGTCACCACACCACCGACATCGCTCTTCGGCCACTATGCGCATGAGTCGTGGAGTGTCAAGTCGTTAGCGCGCAGAGGTCGCGCTCGCGCCCGTGTGGGCCAGGGGCCTGTTGGGCGCCACCAAGGCGCAAGGGCGCGAAGACGCACGCGTTTCGTGGCTGGGAGAGCTCATCCGCGGCACGAGAGGAACGTCACAGGTTGTCTGGTCTCGACCCTTGGTCGCGTGTCTTCCGATTGTCCGTTGCTCGGATATGCAATTGCATTCGTCATCGTGATGGCGTGTCCGCATTTTTCCCTACCCAGGCTTCCCGTTGTGCGATAGATTGCCGGCGCCGCGTTTGGCCCCGTCGGCCGGATGCTTCTGTACCGCCGTCGCGGCCGCGCGCGCCGGACTCCACGGAGGATCTCGAGCGGCGCCATGAGCGACTCTTCGCGTCCAAACCCCGCCGAAGGCTTCCGGTGCGGCTTCGTCGCTTTGCTGGGCGAGCCGAACGTCGGGAAATCCACGCTTCTCAACGCCATTCTTGACTTCAAAGTGGCCATCGTATCGCACAAACCCCAGACCACGCGCGACCGCATCACAGGCATCTACACCGACGACTCGTGCCAGATCCTCTTCGCCGACACCCCGGGCGTGATGGAGCCGCGCGACCGGTTCAACGAATGCCTGCGCGACCGCGCGCTCGAGGCGGTCGAGGGCGCCGACGTCGTCTATCACCTCGTCGAGGCGCCCGCGCCGCGTCCCCTGCCGCCCGCCGCCAGCGCGGCCCTCGAGAGACTGCGCAAGCCGGTCCTGCTCGTCGCCAATAAGAGCGACCGAATCCAGGGGAAGGGAGATTGGGAGGGGAGCGCCCGCGCCGCGCTCGGGGGCGAGGGGATGGCTTCGTTCGATCTCGAACTCTACCGGGACGTCTTCTTCATTTCCGCCTTACGCCGCAAAGGGATCGAGCCCTTGCTCGACGCCACCCGCGCGCTGCTCCCCGTCGGTCCTCCCCTCTACGATCCCGACCAGCTGACGGACCGCGACCTCCGCTTCCTGGCGTCGGAGATCGTGCGCGAGAAGATCCTCGAGCACGCGCACCAGGAGGTGCCCTACGCCGTGGCGACGCGGACCGAGGAGTTCTGCGAGCGCGAGGGAGGGAAGCACTACGTGCGGGTGGCGATTTACGTCGAGCACGACTCGCAGAAGGCGATCCTCGTCGGCAAGGGGGGCGCCATGCTGCGAGAGATCGGCGCCGCCGCCCGCCCCGAGATCGAGGCGCTGGCCGATCATCCCGTCTACCTGGAGCTCTGGGTCAAGGTCCGCAAGAACTGGCGCAAACGCGACAGCGCGTTGCGGGAGTTCGGTTTCCGTCCCAGAACGCGCGAAGAGAAGCGCGGCTAGAGGATTCCCGGACGCGGCCGGTCGAAGTCGGGTCCCTTGTGGACTGGCGGCGGCTTGCCGCCGCTTGTGCGCGGATCCTGCCAGGCGGATCGGGTTCGGGCCTGTTGTGGAGCGTTGCGGCTTGCCGGCGCTCTTGCGCAACGTTCCCGCGCGGATGCGCGAATCGAGTGGGCCACAAAAAAGGGTTGCCTTTCCGCTCCGCGTGTGAATAGATGACGCCCCTTCTCCGCCGGAGGGCTGAGGGAAGACGCAGATCACTCTCGCAGCGGACTTGGGGTCGCCGCCGTTCCCGTCAAGACAGAGGACCCCTGGAGAGGTGCATTATGGCTTACACGGTCGCTGTCATGGGGGCGACGGGCGCCGTCGGGCGGGAGATGATCGAGACCCTCGAGCAACGGGCGTTCCCGGTCGCGGAGCTCAGACTGCTGGCGTCGGGACGCAGCGAAGGACGCTCGCTCGTCTTCCGCGGCAAGCGGAGCCCGGTCGAGGTTCTCGACGAGAAGTCTTTTGAAGGCGTCGACGTCGTGCTGGCCTCGGCCGGGGCGTCCATCTCCGAGCGGTTCGCTCCCGTGGCGGCCGCGGCGGGCGCGGTCGTCATTGACAACACGAGCTTCTTCCGCATGATGGAAGACGTCCCGCTAGTCGTCCCCGAGGTGAACGCCGATCGCGTGGCGGACTGCTTCAAGGCCAAAGAGCATCCCCGCATCATCGCCAACCCGAACTGCTCGACGATCCAGATGGTCGTCGCCCTGGCGCCGATTCATCGCGCCGTGGGGATCAAACGGCTCGTGATCTCGACGTACCAGGCGGCCTCGGGCGCCGGCGCGCCGGCGGTCGATGAGATGATGGAACAAGTGCGGGGGCTCCTGGAGGGCGACTCCTACGACGATTTCGAATGCAAGGTCTTCGCTCACCCGATCGCCTACAACGTTCTGCCCCACATCGACGTGTTCCTCGAGAACGAATACACCAAGGAAGAGATGAAGATGGTGAACGAGACGCGGAAGATCCTCGAGGACGACTCGATCGGAATCACGGCGACCACGGTGCGCGTTCCCGTCGTTCGCGGCCACAGCGAATCGGTGAACGTCGAAACGAGGAAGCCCTTGTCGGTCGAAGACTGCCGCCGCTTGATCGCCGAAGCCCCCGGCTGCGTTCTGGTTGACGACGTCTCGAAGAATGAGTACCCGCTCGCGATTTACGCCGACGGGCGCGACGAGACTTTCGTCGGCCGCATCCGCAAGGACGAGTCGATCGAGAACGGTCTGAACCTCTGGATCGTTTCCGACAATCTGCGCAAAGGCGCGGCCCTCAACGCCGTCCAGATCGCCGAGCTCCTCATCGAGCGCGGGTTGATAGGGAAAGAATCCGGGAAGCAATCCCTTGCGGGAAGTCGAGGCCCCTGTTAGACTCCAACGCGGAGGGAAGAGCCATGCTCGCTCGTTTCGTTCTGAGCCACTACGTCCAGGGCGCGATGGCTCGCGCCACGTATGACGAGATGGAGGACGGCTCCTACCGTGGGCGAATCCCCAGCTGCAGGGGCGTCGTGGCCTTTGCCCCGACCCTTCGCGAGTGCGAGGATGAGTTGCGCTCGACGCTGGAAGACTGGGTCCTCCTCGGCCCTCAACTCAAGCACAAGGCCCCTCCCCCTCGATGCTAGCGCGGCAAGGGGACGTACGATTCCTGAGGAGTGAGGACGGGTCGGCGAGATGGAGCAAATCACCCGCGGGAAAGTCTTCGTCCTTGGCGACAACGTCGACACGGACCAGATCATCCCCGCCGGACACTTGGTTTACAGTCTGACCGATCCCGAGGAACGGCGCCTTTATGGCAAGCACGCCCTGAGCGGCGTGCCGATCGCCCAATCCGGCCTGCCCGGCGGCAGGGTCCCGTTCGTTAAAGAAGGCGCGTGGACGTCGGAGTACTCCGTGATTGTCGCGGGGAGGAACTTCGGCTGCGGCTCCTCGCGGGAGCACGCGCCTTTTGCGTTGCGCGAGGCGGGCATTCGCGCCGTGATCGCGGAGTTCTACGCCCGCATCTTCTTTCGCAACTCAGTCAACGGCGGCTACCTCATTCCCTACGAGACGCCCGAGCGTCTCATCGACCGGATCGAGACGGGACAGGAAGTCGAGGTCTCGGT
>Ga0315274_10001152_pt1 | contig 41085 bp, 33 predicted proteins | sample YL17G02_20_MG_FD_203700 | JGI IMG/M metagenome (GOLD analysis project Ga0315274, IMG submission 203700) | Sediment microbial communities from Yellowstone Lake, YNP, Wyoming, USA - YL17G02_20 | ecosystem: Environmental > Aquatic > Freshwater > Lake > Sediment | place: USA: Wyoming | collected...
GTTGACGGATCAGCACGATTGCAATAAACTTTCCCATCGTGAATTTTTCTCTGAATGTCAAAAGAAAGGAATTAAATATGCCGCCATCAAAAAAAATCGCTTTTCTCTTGGCTGTTTTCGGGCTCGGGCTATTCACTCTTGCCGAGTTTTCATTTGCCCAGAAGCAGCCGCAGACCGTGGCCGAAGCGACGGAGTATAAAGCGACGTCTCGCTATGCTGACGTCATGAATTTCGTCCGGGAACTCCAGAAGCAGAGCCCGCTGATCAGGGTCGAGACGCTATGCCGGAGTACGGAAGGACGGGATGTGCCGCTCCTTATCATCGGCAGCCCTGTGCCTGTTTCGCCTCTCGAGCCAAGAAACAGCAAAAAGGCGGTCATCTATATCCAGGCCAATATCCATGCCGGCGAAGTCGAAGGCAAGGAAGCCTCGCTTATGGTGGCGCGAGACATTCTGCAGCAGGTCAAGCCTCCCTATTTGGATAAGCTGGCCATCCTGATCTGCCCGATCTTCAATGCGGACGGCAATGAAAAGATCAATCCTGCCAACCGCCGCCAACAACCCGGTCCCGAGCAGGGCGTCGGGGTCCGGCCGAACGGCCAGAACCTCGACCTCAACCGGGACTCGATGAAGCTCGAGAGCCCGGAGCTTCAAGGCCTGCTCAAAAACGTCCTCAACCGGTGGGACCCTCTCCTGCTTGTCGATTGCCACACCACGGACGGCGCCTATCATGAACAGACCGTGACCTATTCCTGGCCGCTCAACCCGAACGGCGACGCGGCCCTGATCGAATTCCAACGCTCGAAAATGCTTCCCGCGATCAACAAGATCATGAAGGACAAGCACAATACACTCGGGCTCCCCTACGGCGGTTTCCGGGACTCTAGAGCGCCGGAAAAAGGCTGGGAGACTTTCGAACCCCAGCCGCGTTATGTCACGAACTATATCGGGCTGCGCAACCGCCTGGCCATCCTGGACGAAAACTACGTCCATGCGGATTTCAAGACGCGCGTCCTGAGCAATTATGGCTTCCTCCTGGCCACCCTGGATTACTGCGCCGGCCATGCCGATGAACTGATAAAAATGGCGGCCGACGCCGACCTGAGGACAATCGGTCGAGGGCTAGGCCCCAAAGCCGCGGACCTGTTCGGGCTCGAATATGACATCAAAGCCCTGCCCGAACCTGTGACCGTCCTCGGCTATGAAATGGAAGTGATCGAGAGAGAAGGGGCTCGGTTTCCGCAGATGAAAAGAACGGACAAGAAAAAGACCTATATTGTCCCTTATTTCGCGGATTTTTCTTTTAAGAGATCGGTGCCTTTCCCGGCCGGCTACCTCATTCCCGCGGCTTCGACGGAAGTCATCCAAAAGCTCCTTCAGCACGGCCTTCTCGTGGAAAAGCTGATCCAGCCCGCGACGCTCGAAGTCGAGTCGTTCAAGACCAAAGAAATCAAGGGGGCCGAGCGGCTCTACCAGGGCCACCGCACCAATACGATCAAGGGCGAATACGCCAAAGAACAGAAGGAATTCCCGGCCGGGACGGTCTTTGTCACGACGGCCCAGCCTCTCGCCAATGTCGCCGCCTATCTCCTGGAGCCGGAAAGCGACGACGGGCTGGTCGTCTGGAATTATTTTGACCGGGACCTCGCCGGCCAATTCGGCGGCGGCCCGGGTGCCTTTCCTATCTACAAGTTGTCCAAGCCGGCAATCCTAGTCAAAGAGACCGTTCGCTAAAAAAACGGGGTCAAACCTACTCATTACGCAAAATTTCTCCCGAGAACGTGCGTAATGAGTAGGTTTGACCCCGGAATTATTTCTTTTTCTTTTTGGCGGCGACGAGGTATTTTCCGCAGTTCTCGCAGACGTAGATATCGTTGCTGCCCTCGATCGCCGAACTCATCTGCGTCGAGACATTGATGTTGCAGCCCTGGCAGGCGCCGTCGTCCACTTCAGCCACGGCGAAGCCGTATCGCTCCATGAGCTTGTCGAACCGGGCCAGCAGGGCCTGGTCGAGCTCTTCCCGGATGTAGCTGGCCTGCGCCTGGAGCGTTTTGAGCTGCGCTTTCGGCGCCTTCCTTTTTTTCACCTCGATTTCCTGGAGTTTCTTGAGCAGGCTGGCCCGGCTGATGATCTTATCTTCCTGAGGGAGCCTCAGCTCGATTTCGGAAAGGACGTTGAAAAGCTCGTTCTTGTCCTTGGCTTCGAAGGCCCTCTGCCGGAATTCCGATTTCCGCAAGAACTGGGCCAGCCCGGCGAAGAGGTGGTTGAAGAGTCCGGGAAGGGTCGGGTTCCAGACGATCAAGATGATCAGCTGGACTTTTTTCTTATCGGCGGCATCAAAATCAATCCCTTTTTCGGACCTCCCGACGGCGACGGCGATCTCCCCGCCTGTGTTCACGCGGGCGTGAGGAACGGCGATGCCCTCACCAAGGGCCGTCGAATCCAGGCTCTCGCGGTCGATGAGCCGGGTCAGGATGAGCTTTTTGTTTCGGATCTGCTTTTGCTTGGCCAAGATATCCAGGAGCCCTTCGATGGCCTGGACCTTATCCTTGGCTTCGAGATCATAAATGATCTGGGAGGGTTTCAGATAATCGGAAAAGTAAGTAATCCCTAAAATATCCTTCTTTTCCATCAAGTTGACTTATTCTACCATAAATTTCAAAGAAAACAAAGCCCTAGGTGGACGGTACGAGTACCGTTCCTGAACTGCCCCCTGTTCAGGAAGGGATGGCAGGAGGGCGAAATCTCGCCGCCAGATCATACGTTTGGGCGACCCCGGCCAGGCTGACCGCTTGAGAGGCAAGATGAATGCCGAACGACGCCGCCTCGGCAATCGCAGCCCCCTTGGCCAGCCTGCGCATGGTTCCCGCGCAAAACACGTCTCCGCAGCCCGTCGTATCAACAACCGTCTTGGCTCGGAGAGCGCGCATCATTTGGGATCCGGCCGGGGTTGAAACCAGGACCCCTTCCTTTCCCATGGTCACGAAGACGGCCCGGACGCCGATCTTAAAAGCATCTTTCACGAACACTTCGATCTCACCCTCTTCAGGCCATCGCTGAGGATGTCCCAGCATGCAGGCTACCTCTTGACGGTTAGCTTGGAGGTAGGCAGCGCCCTTGACCCATTCTCTCCAATCGGCCAGGGAAATATATTCTCTATGCTTATGGAGATGTTTGGCCAAGGCGAGCGAATGGATATCCAGCCAAATGGGACAGCCCGCGGAGTCGGCGATCTTCCGCCAGTCGCTGAGCGTGATGTCAAAACCCGAGTTGACCACCATTAGGAGCATCTCGATTTGGGCTAAATCGCCAAGCGCTTTGGCCGGGTCGAGGGATGGGACAACGGACTCTAGGATCTCTTCGCGTTCCTTGAGATGTTCCGAGTAACGAAGGAAGACCTTGTTGCCGGGCCCGGGGACGAACTCCAGGCCGTTCGTGTAGAGGGTCGACCATGCCTCGATAAGCGGCTGCACCTTGGGCTTCAGCCCCCGGCCGCAGTTCGAGTAAATCAAGACTTCCTCGCCCAGGCCGCAGAACACGGCTGCCTGATAGAGAATGCCGCCGAGTCCCTTAAAGAAGCGGCCGTCATCATGGGTGATGGTATCGGAAGTGATGGTGCCGATCAGCCCGAATGTGCTCATGCCCGCTAGGCCTCATGGTATGCAAGAACGCTTAAAATTTCAAGGAATCCGGCTAAAAGACTGATAATAATCTTCTTTTTAGCCGTCTATTTTATTGACCCGAGCTTCAATTCATAACGCGAACCATTTTGGAAGGACGCTACTTGACAATGAGTCAAGTATAATCTAAAATAAGAATGCGGGAAGAAAAATTCATTGAAACTTCTTTCTTGATTCCTCTTCATGAGGATAAGGAAATCAGAAATGGCAAACTTCATCCCTCTGACCGTTGGACGTTTTTTCAAAGAAAGCTTTATATTACGTTCGAGGGATGGACACTTGCGCCGGGTGTATATCAAGGTTGTTACAAAGAGCCTGATACAGGTCAGGAAATCGCCGATTTTTCCTATAAATACATTCTTGCAGTGGCCAAAAAAGATTTGGATAAACTCAAAGAGCTCCTTAGGACCGAATGTGCCGTTTTCAGACAAAAATTCATTTATTTTGAAGCTGCCGGAAAAGTCGAGCTTTTAGAGGTGTGTTATGCAAAGAATTTATGAAACTTTAGAAAACGGAAAATATGATCTCAAAGCCCTTTCCGCGAAAGAGCAGGGATTCCTAAAAAGAGTGTTCGATTATTATCATCAAAGACCAGATAGGAGTTTATTTTCAAATTATTGGCTTAGGGAAGGGCAGAAAATATGGGCCGGGACTCCGCGAAAAGAAGTCGTCGATCTTCCTATTTTCAATATTTGTCTCGATCTAGAGATGCGCTTGGGCATCGGACAAGGCTATATGAGACTGCCTGATTATCGAGATAAGCTCCAAGGAATAATCGATGATAAATTTCAATCGAGATACCAATTTTGTAAAAAAACAGGCATCTCCCAGGATACGTTATCGAGAATTCTCAATAAGCGCCGGGAGCCGTCTTTGCGCCTTTTAAAAACCATTCTTGATGCTTTAGGCTACGAAATAAGCTTTCAGAAAAAGCAAACTTAGGATATCTGCCGGCGCTCCTTCGATAAGCCATTGAAAATCCATCAGTTTTGAGCTAAATTAATGATGGCAAAAGCAAAAAATGAACAGGGAACTGGTCCGCGGTAAAATTAAAATTATAAAACCCCAAAGGCCATGACCAACCATCTGGGGACGTCGGGATGGAGCTTACCGGGATGGAGATGCCATTTTAATTCGTATAATAGAATTATCGAAAGGAGAGACGGAAAAAAGAAGGTGATTTACCAGGAGCTCAAAAGTAGAATATGAAGCATTCAGGATGAGGACGAATTTTAATTTTGGACAATGATCCAGTGCAATAGTTCGTTCCTATTGCGTTGATATTAGAAGAGGAGATTGCCACGGCGCAAAGCGCCTCGCAATGACAAGGTTTGATTGCCGCGCCCATAAGTTCGAAGACACGGACCAAAGTTACATGTCCCTGAATTCATTTTACGGCATGCCGTAATTAAACGGCGTTCGTTCTTCGTTCCGGTTATTCTTAAAGCGGAAAAATTTCCATGGATTTGACCTTGTCCCTATATTTGGTTAGGATAAGCGAGAATGAGCCGAATTCCCCAAAAAGGAGCCTTGTCATGAAAGCAATATTCCGGATATGCTCCCTTCTCTTTCTGGTTTTTCTGCTCGGGGCGAATTCTTTCTTCCTCGGCGCCGGGCAGGCCCAAGCGCCGAAAGCCAGCCCGCCGATCCTTCTCACGGCCTGCGGCCAGAGCCCCGACACATCGACGATGAAGGTCGTCATTCAAAAATCAAAGATCCCTTATGACCTGGTCGAGATGGCGACTGTTCAAGACCTCGCCAATAAAAAGAGCTCGGGTACACCCTACAAGACCATCATCATTCTCATGGGCGCGAGCCTCAAAGGCATGGGGGCGGCAGGGATCTCGATCGATGATGAAATCAAGAGAACGTCCGAGCTCATAGACGCGGCCAGACGGGATAAAATCATGGTCATCGGCGCCCACATCGGAGGCATGAAGCGGCGGGCCCAGGGCGCCGCGGTCGGCGACAACACCGACGAGCTCAGCATCGACGCCGTCGCCCCAAAATCGGATCTGCTGCTCGTCTTGAAGGAAGGCAACGAGGATGGCCGCTTCACGGTCATCGCCAAACAGAAAAAGATCCCGATGATCGAGGTCGAAAAGAACCTGGACCTGATTCCGGAAATCGAAAAGCTATTTAAATAACTTCTCCGTTAAAGCTTATCCGTCATCTTGAAAAGGAGCCCGGGCTCATGAGCATGACCGCTTCGGCGTCGATCATCCTGGCCGCCATGGTCGCGGTCTATATCATCGCCAAGATCTTCAAGGTCTCCACGGAACTCTCCATTTTCGCGGCCACCCTGGCCGGAGCCCTGGTCGGAGGGGCCGGGATTCCGGCGCGGCATATCGTCGAAGGAGCCTTCACCTATCTGGACATCTGTCTGATCTTCATCACGGCCACCCTGTTCATGAATTTTCTCAAGGAGTCCGGCGGGGTAGCCTTTGTCGTGAGAAGGATCCTTCAACGATTTCACCGCCGCAAGTTTATCCTCTTTGTCCTGCTGGCCATCCTCCTGCTCATTCCCGGCATGTTGACCGGAGCCGGAAGCGTGACGGTCTTGGTTGTCGGCGGCATGGTGGCGACGGTCCTCGGATACATGGGAATTTCCAAGCCCAAGACGGCCGCCATTGTCTTTATCATTGCCGGGCTGAGCGCGGCCGCTCCTCCCGTCAGCCTGTGGGCCATGCTGACGGCCGCAGGCGTGAACATGCCCTACGTCGGTTTCTTCGTGCCGCTCATGGCTCCCTGCCTGCTCCTAGCCTTGATGACCATCTTTATCCTGGGATGGAAGGCTAAGCCGGCGGACCTAGAGCTGGCCCTCAAGGAACTGCCCGAAGCCCCGGCCGGGATGAACTGGCTCAAGGTCATTCTTCCCTTCCTGATTTTTCTGATATTAGTGATCGCGGGAAGGATCTGGCCGTTTTCCTTTCCGATCATGGGCCTGCCGCTGATTTTCTGCGGCTCGGCCGTGATCACCCTGGCCCTATCTCCCAAAAAAATCGACATCCTGGAAGTTTCGAGAAGGACCGTTCACCAGCTTCTTCCACTGATCGGGACGCTGACCTGCGTCGGAGTCCTGGTCCAGATCATGACCCTGACAGGGGTTCGGGGGCTCATTTCGGTCACCGTGGTTACTCTCCCCGTGATGGTGGTCATCCTGACGCTCTTCATCACGCTCCCGGTTTCTGAGACGGTTCTGATGTGGGGTTCGGCGCCCGTCCTGGGCGTCCCCCTCATCCTCCTCTTCAATCACATCGGCCTCGATCCGGTCGTGGCCCTGGCCGGGATGAGCGTTATCTGGCCTTTGGGCGATGCCATTCCCCCGACGGCCATCATCGGCCGATTGACCGTAGAGACCATCGGCATGAAAGAGCCCTATAAAAATTTCCTGAAATACTGCATCATCCCGGCGATCCTTATCATCATCGTCGGGACCCTGATGGTCGTTTTCAGTAAGAAATTAAGCTTTTTGAAAGTATTTTAATTAAAATGGAGACATGGACCGCTTATCTTGGGGACACATACCGAATTCGAAAATTTGGTTCATGTCCCCGCGGTACGTGTCCCCTCTGAAGGATTCACCATGATCATCACGATTCTCTATTATCTCCTGGTGGCATACGTCGTGTTTCTCATGACCTGGAACATCCTCAAGAGCAAAAAATGGCAGGAGGAAGTCCTTTATGTGATCGTCCTCATCCCCTTCCTCCTGAGATTGCTCCGTCTAAAATGAACTGAGGAAAAGAGATGTTACGAAAAATATCGATCTTAGCTCTCGGGCTTGCCCTCGCTTTCTTTTCCGGGCTGAGCTTTTACCGGAGCCGCCACCTCAAGGAGCCGGTCGTGTTAGGCCCCGGCGTCACTCAAGTGAAAAAATTGAGCGAATATTTTCCGGCCATCAAGGGGAGCACTAATGACGCGAATGTCTATGTGCTGGAGGGTGCGAAACCCGGCGGGACGATTCTCATCCTGGGAGGTTCCCATCCGGAAGAGCCGGCCGGCCGGCTGACCACATGGATCCTGACGGAAAACGCGACCTTGGAGCAAGGACGCCTATTCGTGTTGAACTCGGCCAACCGGAGCGGGACGACCGTCACCAGGCTCGGCGGAGCCTATCCGCCGGATTACACCATTCGCACGCCCTGGGGAGAGCAAAAATTCAGGACGGGCGACCGCTGGTCCAATCCCCTGGACCAGTGGCCTGACCCCGAAGTCTACATCCATTATCCGTCCCGGCAAGAGCTGGCCTATGTGGACATCCGGAATCTCAACCGCGCCTGGCCCGGCCGCCCCAACGGCACCCTCACCGAAAAAACCGGCTACGCGCTCACCCAGCTCATCAAGAAAGAAAAGGTCGATATCGTCATCGACCTCCACGAAGCGGAGCTCCAGTATCCGGTCATCAGCACGATCGTGGCCCACCAGAGAGGCCAGGACCTGGCGGCCATGGCGTCCATGGTGATCTCGGCCGAGGAATTCAAGATCGACATGGAAAACTCACCGAAAGCACTGCACGGCCTCTCCCATCGCGAGATCGGCGACAACACCGACGCCGTCTCGCTTCTTTTCGAAACGCCGGAGCCGTTCCTCGACGCCACGCGCGGGCGGACGGACGCCCGCCTGCTGCTCGAGGGAAAGGACGAATTCGTGGTCAGGGCGGGAAAACACAATTTGCTCTATGAAAAAATTGACGAGAAGGGCTGGCCGATCGACGTCCGGGTCGGCCGGCACTGCTCGACCTTCATCCAAGTCCTCAACCTCTGGTCCCAGGACCACACCGATAAAGCCGTCGTCATAAAGAACGTCCCGAAATACGCCGAGGTCGTTCAAAAAGGAGTCGGGGCCTTCTTGCACGATCCGGCCAAAGCCGATCCCAAAACGGTCTATTATGAATAAGGAGAGAGCAGAGGAGCCATCATGAGAACCTACGAATCGATCTGCCTGGGAATCCCGGAGATCCTTCTCCCCAAGAAAGGAACCGATCTCACCAAATGGGCCGTGATCGCCTGCGACCAGTTCACCTCGGAACCCGACTACTGGAGAATGGTCGGCATTCTGGTCGGCCAGGCGCCTTCCACGTTGAATCTCATATTTCCGGAAGTCTATCTCGGCGAGAAAAATCCCGAGGCGAGGATCGCCCGAATCCGGGAGCATATGGCGCGATACATGGACCAAGGCCTTTTTGAAGAAAATGAGGGACTCATCTATGTCGAACGGAAAGTCGGCGACCATATGCGGAAGGGCTTGATGGTCTGCCTAGACCTGGAACACTACGATTTCCGCAAAGGTTCGACAAGCCTCATCCGCGCCACGGAGGGCACGATTCTGGAGAGGATCCCGCCGCGTGTCAAGATCCGGGAAGGGGCGCCCATCGAGCTGCCTCACATCATGGTCCTGATCGACGACCCGGACAATACGGTCATCGGTCCTCTGACCCAGAACAAAGACCGGCTTGAAAAACTCTATGATTTTGAGCTCATGATGGGCTCAGGCCACCTCACGGGCTACAGGATCAAGGATCAAACGCTCGAGGCCGGCATTCTCAACAACCTGAAAATGTTGGTCTACTCCGCGAATTTCTCGAAAAGATACGGTGTGAGACCGGGGACTCCCGTCCTGCTCTTTGCCATGGGAGACGGCAACCACTCGCTGGCAACGGCCAAGACCATCTGGGAGAAGGCCAAGGAAAATGCTCCGGACAAAGCCAAGGTCTTGAATTCTCCTCTTCGCTACGCCCTTGTCGAGCTCGTCAATCTTCATGATGATGCCTTGATTTTCGAGCCCATCCACCGTGTCCTCTTCGAGGTCGCCACGAGCAAGGATGTTGTCCAGGAAATGTACTCCTATTTTAAAGGACGATGCACCTATACGGCCTCGGCAGGCCTTGACGAGATGAAGGCCGAGGTCGATGGGCAAAAAGAAGGTTCTCACAAAATCGGGGTTATCACGGCCTCCGGCTTCGGCATCGTCGAAGTCAAACAGCCTGAATCCAATCTTCCTGTCGGGACGCTTCAGCCGTTCCTCGATGCCTTCATGAAAAACAAGGGCGCCGGAGAAATCGATTATGTCCACGGCACGGAACCCGTCTCCCAGCTCGGGAAGAAATCCGGGAACATGGGGCTTTACCTGCCGGCCATGGGAAAGACCGACCTGTTCAAGACGGTCATCCTGGACGGCGTCCTGCCCCGCAAGACATTCTCCATGGGAGAGGCCTGGGAAAAACGGTTCTATATGGAAGCCCGCAAGCTGTCTTGAAGGCGGCCGAAAGAGGCGCAGCATCTTGGGGATCGTCAAGGCCGCCTGACGATGCGGGACGTCGACCGGATTATTTATCAACGACGTAAAACATGGTTCGCATCGGGCTGTAGAATTGTTTACCCATATACCGCTCGGCCGTAATAATTTTTAGCCCGTGCTCCCTGAATAGGTTCATCCAATCCCTATCTTTCTTGAAATGAAACGGCACATTGACACCATGCCTGAAATTCAATAAATAATCATAGAGCTTAATGATCCGCAAATGGTTTTTTGATGTGTAGATATCTTCAAGGATCATGACTCTGCGGGCCACTCGAATCGCTTCTTCAAAGATGCGGTTGGGATTATCACAATGATGGAACACTCCGGTCACAAGGGCGATGTCAAATTCATTGTCCATAAAGGGGATGGTCTTGCCATCAAATAAAATCAATGGGATCGGTGACCTGTTATAATCGATGATATCGATTCCGACGAGGTCCGCGCCGTAGTCTTTCTGGACGTGGAGGGCGTTCAAACCATTGCCTAGGCCGATATCGATGATTTTGTCGCCTTGAAGGATGTATCCTCTATAGCGGCGCGATATTTTTTTTGCTTTTCTTGTATTTCTGGCATGAGCAAGTTTATCCAGGATTAAATTGAAACGTGATTGGGAAATTGTTAAGACCTCCTCTTGTGTTTGGTATCTTAGAGGACTGAACCTATCGTTTTCGATTCATTGGACGCAGGACATGGTTTGACAACAAGCATCATAAACCCAAATCTGGTGATGAGACAAGCTTTTGATCATTCAGTCAACCATCCAGACGGCCCGCAAGTCATTCCGGAGACGTTGCATCCGTCAGGCAATCCGCCTATAATTTTCGTTTCTTTAAGAATCCGTCGGCTCCCAAGAGCGGCGTTGATCAAACGGATCCAATGAAAGTCGTCTTTCTGCAGGATGTCATGTTTGAATATTTTGGTCCGATGTACATTTCTGCCGTCTTGAAGAAGGCCGGGCATCGAGTGGATCTGATCATTCCCAAGAACAGGACCTACTTCCATGAAATGAAAGAGGCTCAAGTCTTAGCCTTGTCCTGCATGAGCTCGGGTCATCAATGGTATCTGGATCGAGCCAAGGAAGTTAAGGAAAAATTGGGGATCCCGGTTGTGATGGGCGGCCCCCATCCCACGTTTTTTCCAGAAGTCATCAACAGCCCTTATCTGGATTATATTTGTCTTGGAGAAGGCGAACAGGCCATGCTGGATCTTGTCCGGGCTTTGGAGAAAGGCGAGGACACGGAGCATATCCCGAACATCTGGACAAAAAACAACCAGAATCCGCTCCGACCCATTCCCGACGATCTCGACGAGATCCCCTTTGCCGACCGGACGCTCTATTATAAATATCCATTCCTGAGAAACCTCTCGACCAAGAAATTTTTGGCCGGCCGGGGTTGTCCTTTCCACTGCACGTTCTGTTACAACCATACAATCCAAGAGATGTATCGCGGCAAAGGACGATTTGTCAGGATGAGGAAGCCGGAAAAAGTGATCGAGGAAATCCAGGATGTGCTGGGCCGCTACCCTTGTCGGACGGTCAGGTTCTCGGATGATTCATTCGCTGTCAGCACAAGCTGGTTCAAACAGTTCGCCGAGCTTTACAAAAAAGAGATTGGATTGCCCTGGACATTCCTCTTGAGAGCGGACGAGCTGGATGAAGAGACCATCCGGCTGGCCAAAGAAGCCGGTTGTCACTCGGCCTATTTCGGCATCGAATCCGGGTCGGAACGCATCAGAAACGGCATCCTTCAAAAAAACATCAGCAATGAAGATATTCATCGCCTGGCCGGGCTTTTTCACAAGGCCAAAATCAAATTTGGCACCTATAATATGGTGGGTTCCCCCACAGAGACTCTGGAAGAAGCCTTGACCACGGTGCAGATCAACATCGACATCAAAACCGATATTCCGACGTGTTCGATCTTGCAGCCTTACCCGAGGACAAAGCTCTTCGACGATTGCCGGGAAAACGGGCTCATCCAGACGGATTTCAATCCCGACGACCTCCCGACGATGTTTGAAGAATCGCCCATGAGGTTAGAAAACAAGCGGCCCTTGGAGAATCTGCACAAATTATTTTATCTCGCTGTGAAATTTCCCTTCCTCTTCCCGCTGGTCAAGGCCTTGATCCATTGGCCTGCCAATCCGCTTTTCAAGTTGATATTTTTCTTGTCCTATGGTCACCGCTCATTTACCGCGTTCAATGCCGGAATCCTGGAATCCATCCAATTGGGGCTTTCCTTGAGGAAGACCGTTTACAAAATTAACGCGAAAAATTTGTTTTGAGGGCGGGGCCTTGGCCACAGCAAAAATTGTTCTCGAGACAGATTCAAAACCTTTTTCGGGACAGGCCATCTCCCTGTCTAAGCCGATACGCCTCTCCGCCCTACTTCTTGTAATGATTTGGAAAAGCGGGGCGTTTGGGTTTCTGGGGTGGGTTCTTGGCCAGCTCGGACATGACGACTTCGATGGCCTTGTCGAGCTGCGGGTCCTTCCCCTGGCGCACCAGAGCCGGATCATGCTCCACTTCAATATCCGGAGCAATGCCTATGTTTTCGGCGATCCACCCGGCTTTCGGGCTCCAGACACCCGAGCTGGGCGCCGTAGCAATCCCGCCGTCCATGAGCTGCGGGGCGCCGGCCCTCCCGACCAATCCGCCCCATGTCGTCTTGCCGATTAACGGCCCGATCCCGGCCGCCTTGAAGTAATAGGGCATGGCGTCGCCGCCCGAGCCTGCGAATTCGTTGATGAGCATCACTTTAGGGCCGAAGATGGCGCCCTGGGGCTGGACCTCATCCTCGCCGTCGCGTGTGGCCACAAGGCTCAGAAGCCTCCGCTGCAGGAACTCAATGATGTCGGTGGCCAGATTCCCGCCGCCGTTGAACCGTTCGTCGACGATCACGGCGTCCTTCCCCACCTGGGAAAAGAAATAGCGGTTGAAGTTGGTGTAGCCGCCAATGGACGTGTCGGGCATGTAGACATAGGCCACTCGTCCGCCCGTGATCTTGTCCACGTAGCGGCGGTTGTCCTCGATCCAGGCGTAATTGCGGAGAGCTGTTTCACTCGATACCGGCACAACCGTCGCCTCCCGGCTTCCCTTGCCGTCGGGGGTCGGTCCGACTTTGAGAAGCACCTGCTTCCCGGCCGTATTCTCAAAAAAGCGATAGAAATTGTCGCGTCCTGATACTTCTCGGCTGTTCACCGCCAGCAGGTAATCTCCTACGGCCACATTGACCCCCGGCTGGGTCAGAGGGGCTCGCAGCCCCGGGTTCCAGTTCTCGCCGTTGTAGATACGGGTGATGCGATAGCGGCCGTTCTCAATCTTGAAGTCTGCGCCAAGCAAACCGGCCGGAACGCGGTTGACGGAGGGGATGTCCCCGCCGCCCACTCCCAGGTGGCCGATCTCAATCCCGCCCAACATTTCGGCGAAGAGATAGTTCAGGTCGTTACGCGAAACGATGTTTTCGAGGTAGGGCGCATATCTCTTCTCCGCCGCGGCCAAGTCATAACCGTGGGCGTTGGGATCATAGAGGAATTCGCGCTCGACCCGCCACGCCTCGTGGTACATCTGGCGCCACTCGTCACGCGGATTGACCCGGATCTGGATGGCATCTGTGGCCAAGGCGTTAGCGCCGGACGCCGACGGGGGGGACGGCGGGCCGGCGGGCGCCCCGGCCGGGGGCATCGGCCGCAGAGCGGCAATGTACCAGCGATTCCCCTGGCTGTATAAATATTTTTCGCCATTCCGGGCGATGTCGAAGAAGCCTATGCCGCCGATCACCACATCGGCGCGGCGGGCTTTGAGGTCATATCGATGAACGGTGTTGCCGGGAGCTGCGGCGACACCGGGTAGAAAAGCCGCGGACTCGAAGGCCAGGAGCGTGCCGGCTTTACCGGTCAGCAGTCCCACATAATTACGGGCCGGCATCGGGATGGCCAGGACGCGCTGGAGGATGCCGTCGAAGTCGATTTTGACCGTCACGGCCTTGGGACCGGCGCTCAGGCTTGCTCCGGGGCCAGCCGCCGGGCTTTTTGCGGCTTCGCCCGATTTTTTCTCTTCGGCCTTTTTATCTTCGGCCTTCGCTTCGCCCGCCTTCTTTGCTTCGTCCTTTTTAACAGCTATTTTCTGGTCGGCCGCTTTCCCGTCTTCCGGTTTCTTTTCTTCTCCCTTCTTCTCCTCCGTCCCCTTTTCCTCGTCGCTCTCCGGCGCGAAGGGCGAAGGCTCGTCCTTGGCCAGCACGGCTAGGTAGATCGCCCTCGTCACCGGCCGGCTGAAGCTGTGGATATCGGGTTGGAGCGATTGGCCCGAGTCGGTGCTGGCTGCAAAATAAAGATACTTTCCGTCGGCGTCGAAGACAGGAGACAGAGCGTCGCTCATCCCGTCGGTAACCTGCCGGCTCGTGCCGCTCTCAACCGAATACAGGAAAACAGCGCCCATATGGTTCTGCAGACCCTTCGTATAGGCCAGCCACTTGGAGTCGGGCGACCAGGCCGGGGCTAGGCTTCCTCTGCCGGCCAAGAAGCGCTCCTTGTCCACCCGGACGGGTTTCTTTTCGACGACGTCCACGTACCAGAGTACTAGATGGCAATCTGTGTAGGCGATCTTTTTGGAATCGGGCGACCAGATCGGAGTGAAGTAGAACGAGGGTTTCTCGTCAAGGGCTATTTTGACGGTCTGCCCGGCTCCGCTCTGGGGTTTGAGGTGAAGCATGTATTCACCCGACTCATCGGAGAAGTAGGCGATCGTTTTGCCATCGGGGGACCAGGCCGGGTCGCGCTCCATGACGTTCGTCGTCAGGGTGAGGTTGCGGGGATCGCCCTTCTCGGCTGGGACGGTGATGATCTCGCCGCGGGCCTCGAAAACGGCCCGGCTGCCGTTGGGCGAAAGCCCGGCGTTTATCAGGCGGTCGCCCACGTTCACGAACTTCTCTCGCACGTCCGGAAAGTCGCCGTTTACGGTCACGGGGACGCGGGCGGTCCTTCCGGTCTTCAGGTCGTAAAGGTTGAGGCTGCCGAACTGCTCATAGACGATGGCGCCCGGTCCGGTGGAAGCGGACTTGAGGTCCAAGCCGTTGTTCTCGATGACCGGAGAGACCTTTTTCGACTTCGTATCGTAGGCGAAGAGCGACACGGCACCGTTGCGGTCGGACAGGAAATACACATTGTCCCCGACCCACATCGGATTGAAATCATTGGAGTTCTCGCGCGGCAGCTTCTCGATGCGGGAATCGGCGAGGTTGGCGATCCAGATCGGAGTGGTCCGGCCGCCGCGGTACCGCTTCCAGGCGATGAAGGCGCGGGCCATCGGGACGTAGGCGATGCGGCTTCCGTCGGAAGAGTAAACGGCTTCAAAACCCATGGGGAGCGGAAGCTTCTCCTCGAGGCCGCCATCGAGGCCGACCGTGTACAACTCGCTAAACCGGGAGTAGGCGTTGCGTCCGGATGTAAATAGGACGCGCTTGCCGTCGGGCGTCCACCCCAGCACGGTGTCGGAAGCGGGGTGCCAGGTGAGGCGCCTCGGGACGCCGCCGCCGCCCGGTATAACAAACACGTCTACGTTCCCGTCATACTCGCCCGTGAACGCGATCTGGGAGCCGTCGGGGGAAAAGACGGGGTTGGACTCGAAGCCGGGGCTCGACGTCAGCCGCTTCGCTTCTCCGCCCGCGCGCGGCACGCTCCACAGGTCTCCGGCGAACACAAACACGATGTTCGTCTGCGAAAGCGCAGGACGCTGAAGGAGCAGCGGCCCGTCGGGGACGGCTCCTTTTTCCGGAGACGCCATCAACAAGACTAAAAGAAATCCGGACAAACAAATGACAAGTCGATGATTGTCGCATTTTGGCATTCGCATTTTGCCCTCCCGGCGAAACTTAGTAATCTATATAGGTACCATTTGGCCGAGCCTATTGTCAATTTAGAAAAAAGGGATGTAAATCCCGGCAAAAAAACTCCGGCCGAAGATCGACGGCTGGTCCTTTCGGCCGGAATAATCATCCGCGTATTCGACCCGCAGGATGTTGTTGTTGTCCAGCAGGTTGGTGATGCCGAAATAGAGGACCACGAGTCTGTTGAAGATATTCAGGGTTTTGCTTCCGTTGATATCCATCCTTTGATAGAAAGGATAGCGCTCGCTATAAGGCGCTCCCCAGACCGGAACGAACGCCTCGCTTTGGAAATCCCACTCTCTTCCGGAAAGGGGCGTATAGGGCCGGCCCGAGGCATAGGAATACCTGAATCCGATGGACCAGGTTTGCCATTTCCACTTGAAGATGCCGGTCAGGGAATGGCTGATCTCGTAGGGAGAGGGCGCGAGCGAGGCGGCGTCATTTTCCTGTCGCCGGGAATGGAGGTAGTTGTAGACGAAAATGGTATCGTACCGCTTGTCCATTTTTTTAAGGAAAAACTCGGCCCCGCGGGCGTAGCCGCGGCCCTTATCGCCGACAAGGCCATCGGACTGGTTGAGAAAAAGATGCCGGTATTCCTTGTCGTAGACGGTGGCTCGAAGCTCTGTTTCTTCCTGGACGTGGTCATAGCTCAAGGCAAAGTGGACGGCCGTCTTGGGCCGAAGGTCTGGATTTTTGGTCAGGATAAAATAATCTCCAAACTGATGATAGGCCCCCGCTGAAACCCTGAGGATGTCGTTTCGCGTCAAGAGCCAGGCCATCGAAACCCGCGGGTCAAAATTCCATCCGGTCTTGACAAGATCGAGAGAAACGATTCTTCCTCCCAGATTCATGAAGATATGGTCCGAGATCCGGAACTTATCGTTGAGATAGAGTCCGAGCCTCGTCCCCCGGGTTTGATAAATTCGCTGATCTTGATCAAAAAGCGAGGTTTCCATCCTGCGCGACTGGATATCTGCGCCGAACTCCAAAAAATGCCGCTCGAGATCCCACAGGCCTTCCCACCTCGCTTGGAGGATATCGTCTTTCTGTTTGATCTGCAGAGAATCCTCGATATCCAAGGCGACATCGTAGCGGGTCCCGGACAAGAGCACTTTGGACACGAAATTCCGGCTCGGCATCAAAGTCCAGGAAGCGGCCGCCATCGTGTTTTTGGAATCGGCGCCGAACGAATGCTCTTGAGAATAGACATATCTGTCGGACAGCCCGTAGATCCTGATCAGGTTGGAGGCATTGGCCCGGACGATGAACTTGCCGAAGGCATGCTCGGTCCGGAATTTATGGTCTCCGCCCCGGCTGTTGAGCTTTGTCAACAGATCGGAATAGCCCCGGTCGTAGCTGCCGACGAAGCCGACATCATCGGTCAGGGGCCAACCGATATAGCTGTTCAACCCCAGGACGGAGAGCCCGAGGCCTCCCTCGCCCTTGGCCATCGTGTCTTTGGCCGAAATGTCCATGACGCCGGACAGCGCATCGCCATATTTGGGATGAAAGCCGCTCGTCGAAATATTGAAATTCTCCACGACTTGATTGTCGAAAATGCTGAAATAGCTTTCGTGCATCGTCTCGCTCAGAAAGGGATGGCGGATCTCGATGCCGTCGAAAAAATAGCCGACTTCGTCGGGAGCGCCGCCGCGGATGATGAGGCTCGACGTATCGGGCAGCGCATTCACCCCGGGTAAGACCTGGCTGGCATGAACGGGGTCGGCGGACGTTCCGGGAAGCGTGTAGATGTCCATTTTGTTCAGGGTAACCGTTTTCTGGTTCTTATCGTCGGAGACGACGCTGTCCGCGCTGACGACGATCTCATGGACGGACAAGGGCTCGAGATCCAGGGCGATGGAAAGAAATTCCCCGATTTTGGCCTCAACTTCCTTTTTCTTAAAGCCGATGAGCCAAACCGAGAGCTTGGCTGTTTTGGCATCTTTGGGCAGCTTGACCCTGAGCTTAAAGGATCCGTTGGCATCGGCCGTGATCCCCGTGCCCGCAGCCTCCAGCATCACATAGGCCGGGAGAGGGTCCTTTGTCTCTCGGTCAAAGATTTTTCCTTCGATTGTCACCATATCTTGGGCGTATCCAGAGCAGAGGAGGCCGAAGATAAGCAGCACTATCAGCAGGAAGGAGGCTCTTTTCATGGTCTTTATGGTCAGCTCTTTTCCAGGCCGCTGAGTTCCTTCATGGCCAGGCCGAATTCGGGATTGACCTCCAGGGCTTTTTTCAGCATCTCTTTGGCTTTTCCATAATCTTTTTTCTGCTTATAAGCCAGGCCCAGGTAGGTATAGGCTTCTTCTTTTCCCCACGACGGCTTGAGCGGGTCCTTGACGACGTCTTTCTCAAAGAGCCCGACCGCCTTGTTGAGGGACGCCATGGCGTTGTCCGCCCCGCCGCCATAAGCTTCCGGCGTATAGAAGAGGGAAATCCCTTTCAGAAGATGGATCCTCGGGTTCTCCGGGTCTTTCTCAAAACCCTTGGAAAAATATCCAAAACTGGACATGCCCAGGGTCATCGCTTTTTCCGGGTGAAGGGCGATTTCGAACCCTAGAAGATACCCATAGAGAGCATCCGCTTCTCCGCAAGAAGGATCCGCAGCCATGGCTTTTTCAAGATACTTCTGGGCCTCGGCGAGGGATTTCTCCGCTTCCGGGTTATTCGAAGATGAGAGATAGAAAGTGATCAACCTGTAATCCGTGAGCGCGATGTGGTAAAGGATGTAAGCGTTTTCAGCCTTGGCTTTTATGAGACTGCCGATGAACAAGTCCCGGGCCGTTTTGAGAAGCTCCAAGTCCCAGGTATTGATCCCCGCCTGCAACTTGGCCTTGGCCTCTTGGACGTCCTGGCCGAGCGAAGCACTGCCCCCGGCTTGAAAGGAAGAAATAGATATATTTCGGGGCGGAGAGGCTGCCGCGAAGTTAAAAATCAAAAAAAGAACAGAGAGGGCACAAAGAATTCTCGGCAAAGTCTTTTGAAAATGCTTGTGAATGTTGTTTTTCATGTCTGCCTCCTATTGAAAAAAAGATTGCGTATCGAAGTTATTGCCAAAAGCTCATGTTCACCATAAACCTGTGAGCCATGAAAATAATCCCCTCTCTCACTGTTTCGGCAAAGGCGGCGTGAAGCATTCTCAGGCTTATTTTCTAGGCCATATCCAGGGTCCTACTTTTTTTCCGCTGGAAAATAGCTTTCCAGCGCCTTGAGATATTTGGCGAAGGCCGACTTTCCTTTCTCTGTGAGCGAGCATGTCGTCAGCGGCTTCTTGCCCTGGAACGCCTTTTTGACCTGAATATATCCGGCTTCCTCGAGCTTGGCCAGATGGGTGCTCAAATTCCCGTCCGTCGTCCCCGTCTCTTTCTTCAAATAATTAAAATCGGCGTGCCTGGCCGTGATCAGGATGGACAGCACAGCCAGCCGGACCTGAGAATGGATGACCGGGTCCAGAGGCTCGAACTTGTCGGGAGTCATTTTGACGCCTGCTCTTTTTTATACTTCGAGCGAAGGATGAACGAAGGGACCAGATAGCAGGCTACGAAAAGGACCGTGAAAATGAGGGTCCGGATGCCGATCCCTTTGATAAACGACATCCCCAGGGCCCCCATCCACCAGATGAGACCGAACCATTTTAAAATCGGCCACTCATAAATGCCGCCCATGACAAAAAACAGGATGCCGCTGATGACGGCGATAAGGATGACAATCGCTTCATGCGAATAGACGTCCAGCGCGGGCAGGGCAATCCCGACAAGGAGGAATCCCGCGCCGCAGGCGATATAGAGATGACGGGCCGCAGTCTGAATATAGGTCCTGACCGGCTCCTTCCGTTCCTTTCGGATTCCATAGATGACACTGTACACCCAGCCGATGACGGTCACGGCGACCCAATTCAGCCATTCCCAATCGTACATCTTGAAATAGACGAGGACATAGTTCCCCATCAGGCCCAGGGCGATCAAGACGCCCCAAACCATGAACAGCGTTCCGGATTCGGCCGTGGCCCTCTTGGTTTTCTCCAGCATGGCCTTGATCAGCCGGATTTCCTCTTTGGCTTGCATTTCGTCCATGTCGTCCTCCTCTTCAGGCGCCGCCTGAAATATTGTTTGTTTATTCAAAGTACTTTGTAATACAAAGTAAATATAGGCACGGAGGAGGCCTTTGTCAAGTCTTTTTTTAAAAATTTTTCGAGACGCCCGGAGTCAATTTGGAGGGGAAGTCAATCAAAGCATTAATTAAAATGATATCCCCATTCGGGCGGCGCTTAGGCCGCCCGCAGCCCCCGGGCCCCGGGGAACCAGTCCCGTCGGTTCCCCCCGTCGGAAAAGCCGACGGGACCCCCCTCCGCTACGGGGGCCTGAGGGCGGCCTAGGCTCCGCCCATACATTGTCATTTTATTTATTGCGTTTGTATTAGAAACTCGAGGAGGACGCGCCCTCTTTCGACAATTTGAAGACCAAGAGACCGGCGATCACAAGGAGAAAGTAAAGGCCGGCCAGGCTTAAAAATAGGGACGAGGGATTCTGCTTCCGCTCGTACAGCCGGCCGTCTCCGGGCTCGGGCAGTGGGACAGGGTCCCAGGGAAGGCCGAACTGTTCGGCCAACCCCTTGATGTAAAGGAGATGAATGATGGGGATTTTTCGCAGGGCCATCTCATGAATGACGCCCCTGCGGAGCGGCATAGGGGTTTCGATCCGATCGTTCAGCCCAGGTTTGAGTTTTAAGACAACGGAGTCTGTGCCCAGGTTGGCCCAGCTCCCGCCGATATTGACAAAGGCCTTGATCCTGGCGGCGCCTGCTCCATCTTCATAAATTTTCATTCTCGTCCGGACATTCATGGCCAGGTCCGGCTGTTCGAGCAAAGCCTGGCCGCTTTTCTTTATCTTTTCGGCCAGGAACGCCCTCTCCCCTTCCGTCATGTCCCCCCCGGTATCACTATCGCCGCCCAAAGCCGTAGCCAGAGGCAAAACGTCAAAAATTCCGGCCCTCTGCAAGCATTCGGATATCTCCAGCCATGTGAACTTGGGATCATTCGCCCCCCATTGGGAAGCCCCCAGCGAGCTTATAATAAGCGGCCTCACCTCCAGGGCTTTCGTCGCGGAGAGCATCGCTACGATCATGGCCGGGAACGAGCTCGATGCCCCTACGGCGATCGTGTCGCCTCGCTCAACCCCCACTTTTTTCAACAGGTGGACGACGAGTCCGGCAAAATTCGGGTTCGTGGATGTCCTTTTCGCCTCCAGGTTGCCCAGAGACGTCGTGAGCGGAGACCTCTCCAGGCCGATAAGCCCCGTCCGATTGAGATCATCCTTATTGAAAGCGGCCCCGCCTCCCCTCTCCGGGCAGTCCCGCAAAGCCTGGATGGCTTGAGCCATGATCATCGACCCCTTCAGCATGTCTCTATCCTTGACGGATTCCGCCAGAGGTGGGATGAACCTGGAAAGGATAAAAATGGCCAGGCTCACTAGAGACAAGCCAAAAATGATCTTTCTCTGCATAGCGATGTTTAAAATAAAGCCACGATTTGAGCGATAAAATAAGTCAGTACGGAGACCGTGATCAACGAGGCCAGGGTCGGCAGGATTTTCTGCCGTTGGCAGCTATTGGCCAGCAAGCCCGGGATGATCCAGCCGATTACCCGGAGGTCGAGCTGTCCCGAAAAGAGGTGGGGCCAGAGGATAAACCAGAGCTGACCGAAAAGCCCCCCCAGCAGGATTAAAAGGACGAACCGCCGCCGGCCGAAAAGAATAAAATAGCGGGATAACAACCTGAAGCTGAGAAGGGCCAGAAGCGCGGCTGCGACCGTGGCCGCGACGCGAAGGGGTTGGTCCAGGTACAGCGCGATATAAGCGGGGACGATGATGCCGCCGGGCAGAAGGCCGGTCGCTTCGGCATAAAAGAGGGCCGCCACAATCCCGATGAGAATCGTCCCGATCATGATACTCGCGTCCCGATCTGTGCCCAGTAGTCGACCAGCTTTTTCCCCAGACCCCCCATGTTCCCGAGTCCGATAAGCACGGCATCTCCGGATTCACAGGCAAACAACCTGTCCATGATTTTCCGGGGGTCCCTCTCGGGCAAAGCGGAGATATTCGGCCCCGCCCGCCCGGACCATCTCCTTTTCCGGCCCAGGGCATGAGCATGATCGCCGATGAATATCAACCTCTCGAAACTCTTGAAGAAGCCGTTCTCCAGCGCCCGGATCCATTGAAGGCTCCGGTCGCCCCTGTCCTGCCTCAAGTTCAAGAGCCCGATCGTCTTATCGGGGAGAGCGTTCCATTGACGCCTAAGAAGAAAAAGGGCTTTGCCCGTGGATTCCGGGTCATTGGCTGCAAACAGACTGGCCAGATAACAGGTGCGGGCCGGATCATCCAGCCTGACTTTGAAAACCTTGAGGCTGCCGAAATCAGGCCTGGCTTTTTCGATCCCCCGCCAGGCCGCTTCTCTGTCGATCTTCAAATAATCGGCCACGGCCAGGGCGATCGTTTGGTTTTCCTCGAATTCATGGCCGGTTCCTCGGGGCGCCTGGACAGATTCTTGCCGACGAAGCGTCTTCGGAATCCGCACGATTTTGGACCCGGTTCTTTCGGCCGCCTCCTCGAAAACCGGTAATAACTCTTCTTCGGGCACAAGCACCGTGCTTCCTCCGGTAATCGCCGCGGCCAGAGACTTCGCGATCTCGGGCTTCGTCCCGCCCATATCTTCAAGGTGGTCCAAACGGACATTCGTGATGATCAAAACGTGAGGCTTAAGAAGCTTCTCAGACTCGGCCCGGAGGCACTCCGCCTTGATACTCATCATCTCGATGACGGCGGCATCGGACTCCGATTCGGCGGCGGTTCTTAAGACTTTCTTCTGCTCAAGAATCGAAGGCCGGCCCGCCCGCCCGATTTCTTTCTCTATGCCGTCGGCAAGGATCAGCATCGGCTTTGAGCCTGTCGTCTTGGCCAGAGTTTTATATCCGGCCTCCCTCAGGACAGAAGCGATCAGCCGGGTCACCGAGGACTTCCCCCTTGTCCCGGTGACACAAATCCGGAGACGGATCTTCCTCAGCCTTCTCTCGAGGAGGAGCTTCTCGGAAAAAAGATAAAGAAGCAGGACGGCCAGACAGAAAAAAAGAGCAATAAGCGGCTTAAACGATGAGATGATCACGTCGCTTCGCTCCCGGCGATACCGCAATCTTTGAAAGAATTTTTATGCCTGCTCCCATAGAAACATCAATTTGAGCAAAAACGAATTTTGGCCTCGGACAAACCTCCTTTCATGAAGCCTCATAAATATTCATTATATCGAAATGAAGGAAAATAGAAATGAATTTTGCCGGGCGAGCATCAAAAATTCTCGCTACGGCCGAGCGTTCGTGACAACTCCAGGAACTTCAAGAGGTGCCTTTATTGATCGATGAAAATGAATATGCAATAATATCTCCTTCCAATAGCTGAAGACGAGGAGGAACGATGAAATTATCCAAAGCAGGCCTTCAAGGGATCCTTTTTGTGAGCCTTCTGGCGCTTGTCACTTGCGCACCGAAGCTTGTCCCGAAAGGTTGGGAGTTTCTATTAAAGCGAGAGGTAAGCTTCGCCAGCAGCCGCGAGACCATCGAGCTGCCGACGGCCGCCAAACCCCTGAGGAGCCTTTTGATCGTCGCCCGCATGAATGACATCGAGATCTCGGGCATCAGGATCACATTCGAAAACGGAGAAGATTTTTCGCCCGACTTCAGGCTGAGAATGAAAGCCAATGTCGACAGTCAAGTCATCGACCTCCCGGGTGGCGCTAGGCGGGTCAGAAGAATTGAATTCCGGTACAGGGAATTGATCGGCAAAACAAGGCGCGCTACGATCGAGCTCTGGGGCAAATAAAAAAGGAGGCGAACGAGAATTTCACTCTTTCGCCTCCCCACTGAAAGGAAGAGAGTTGAAAGATTTATGGGTAGGCACCTCTTAGAGTGCCTTTTTTTGTCTCCTTAATCCAAGTATGCATATTTTGTGCCAGCCGGAATCAGGGTAAGAGAAGATTTTTCTGTAATAATTTTTTACGCTCGTGTCCAATTTATTTATATAGTTCTCTTTCATTTCGCGTGGGTTGAAAAGGGAAACGATCGGGAGACGGCTGAAGCGATCATGGAGGGCTCGGGAACGGCGTCAATTTGGAGGGGGAACCCGCTTCGCGTTTCCCCCTTCCAACGGGCACCGGGAAGACCCGGTCGCCCTGCCTCCCTTTCTCGGGCGGGATAATAAATCCCGCCCTGCGACCAAGGGGGCGGCTCCCCCTTGGATCCCTCTACGATCGGTTCCCCGTGGCGAACCACGGCGAACCGATCGTCAAAAACCCGGTAGGGGAGCGAGGCCGTCTCCGGATCGTTTCCCGGACAATTTTCCCACAGGAAATGGAAGAGAGCGAGATTCTTGATCGATTAAGCTTTGTGCCGGACGAGCTGGTTCACGCCCTCCAGGAACATGTCGATTTCCTTAAAAGAAATATAAATGGGCGTGGAGACCCTTACGGCCGCCATTTCTTTGCCGCCGATCGTCCGCACGACCAGGTTGTACTTGTCCCGGACATAATCCACGATTTTCGAGTTCTCGACGCCCTCCACGGAAAACGCGGTCAACCCCGCGCTTAGGTAGGGGTCGAGAGGCGTGTTGATCTTTGCGCCGGGGATCTTGCTCAGACCCTGCTTGAGATACGCGGCCAGGGTCTTGATTCTTTTCTCGACTTTCACCTTGCCGATATGATTGATAAAATCGATGGCCTCGCCCAAGGCATAGACCATGGCGTCCGCTCGCTGGCCCTGCGGGTCATACTTGCGGGCGCTCGCCGTCGTGTCCCAGCCTGAAGAGACGACGGTCGGCCAGAGCTTGTCCTGAACTCCTTTGCTCACGTAGAGCAGCCCGATGCCCGTCGGCGCTCCCAGCCACTTGTAGGGGCTGGAGGCGAAGAAATCACAGCCCAGCTCCTTCATGTTGAGGCTGATCATGCCGAGCCCGTGGGCGCTGTCGGCCAGGACAAGGACGCCCTTTTCATGGGCCATCTTGCTCAGCTCCTTGATGGGCGTGATGAGGCCCGAGATATAAACGGTATGGCCGACGCTGATGATCTTTGTCCGGGGTGTGATGGCCGCGGCAAAGGTTTTGACGATTTCCTCCGTGCTTTTCGGGGGAAGGCCGATCGGGAGTTCCTTGATGACCACGCCGGTGCGCTTGGCCTTGAGCCTCCAGGGGCTAATCGCTCCGGGATGCTCCATGTTAGAGACCAGGACCTCATCCCCCGCCTTGAGATCCAGGCCATTGATGACGAAATTCAGGCCTTCGGTGGTATTGCTGGTCAGGGAGACCTCGTCGGGTGAGGCCTGGATGAAATCGGCCAGCTTCGTCCGAACCTCCTCCTTCTTGGCCGGGAGAAAGTTATAGACATCGAAGGGATTGCTGACCTGTGTCCGGAAATATTTCATCAGGGTGTTGAAGACAGGCTTGGGCATCGGCCCGACCGTGCCGTTGTTCATCATGATCAGCTTGTCCTCAAACAGATAATATTGGCGCAGCGCGTCCCAATAGGCGCCGTCCGGGGAGTTGTCCTCGACATATTTCTGGTTCAAGGACGCGATGCTTTGATAGATCCCGGCGTTCAATTCATGGAGCGCCGTCGCCGAGAGCGCCGAGCCCGCCAGCAGATATTTCATAAAATGTCTGCGGGAAAGACCGTCCGGCACAGGCTTGCCGAGAGCGTTGTTGCGGAAATCGTTCATGATTATGGACCCTCCTGTTCGTCCTATTTTACAATTTGCAGCGTCAAGTCTCAATCATTTTCGACGATTTGCGAGAATCCTGGAAAAACACACCCCCCCTCGGGTGTTAAGTTGGGGATTCGGCAAAAGCTGTCTTGCGGGCGAGAGCCCCTCGGCCTTCAAAGGCTCCCTAATATTAATACAGACCCAAAAATTGGGATTTTTGTGCCACTTTTATCAAAAAATCCTTTAAATAGCGGGAAAAAATATGCCTCTTGAAAAACTCGTGGCTTTTTTTTAAAATTCTTGGTACTTTAAGCAGGGAGCTTTGGCGCCTATGGAGCTGGACGAACTGGTCAAAACCAAGCAATTTCTCGAAGAAGTCACCGGTTCCGTCCATTCGATCGTCCACAAAAAATTCCCCGATCTGGACGGAGGAGACAGCGAGGACATCGAACAGGAAGTAAAGCTGAAGATCTGGAGAATGGTCTCCAATGGGAAGAAAATCGACAATATCAAGTCTTATCTATGGAAGGTCGTTTACACGACCGCCCTGGACATCATGGAAATCCGGCTCGAAAAGCTCTCCCTGAAAGATTATTTCGAATCGGCAGAGTCCGGCCATTCCGCGTCCGGGGACAGCGGCGGACATGAATTAGGCATCAACAAAGATGATTTAAAGATGGTCCTGGAGAAAATCGTCGATTCCCTGCCGCCGAAACGCCGCACCATTCTCAAGCTGCACCTGGCCGGCATGGATTTCGACGAGATGGCCGATTTTCTCAACTGGACGCATCATAAAGTCCGGCACTTGTTTTACAGAGGTCTCCAGGACCTCAAGGAAAAGCTGAAGGCGGGGGAAGATCCTTCGGGAAGCCTTTTGAAAGAGGGAACCAATGAGAAACTCATCAAGAACGCCATGTCCTGACCGGGACATGTTCGCCGGGGTTTTTATGGGTGAAGCCGGGGCCGATGAGCGCGAAGCGTTCATCGATCATATCCTCGACTGCCGGGCCTGCGGGGCGCGATTCGATCTCCTGAAGCAGGTCGGCAAAGAAATCCAAAACCAGGAAGCCGAATTTTCCCGACTGGCCAGGCAGAGCTTGAGGGAACTCAAGACGCAAAAAAAAGCGGCTCGGCCGGGACGGACATGGGCCCGGATGGCGGCAGGACTCCTCGTCGTCGCAGGCCTTCTGGCCGCAGCCTATTTTGTCCTTTTCCAGCCCACCCAAACGGAAGTCCTCAGGAGCGGGGAGATACCCAAGCTCCGCTTGATCGAGCCGGAAGGACGGATCTCCGAAGCTCCGTCCGTCTTCAAATGGACGCCGGTTCGAAAGGCCGACTTCTATACATTGGCCTTGACCGATGATGACCTCCAGACGATCGTTCGTCGAGACGACATTAGACAGAATTCCTTTGATATCCCCTCCGACCTCCGGCAAAAAATGGTCAGGGGCAAGCCCTACGTCTGGTCGATCACGGCCTATGACGACCTGAACCTCAAGATCGATTCCGGCCAGCGATATTTCGTGATCGAATAGCCCGGTTCAGCGGCCGTTCAAGACAAAGGCCGCCCAATAGAAGGGGTGGGCATAGCGGGACCTCAGCATCTGCATTTTGGCCAGCCTCAAGGCCTCGGCGGCCGGCTTTCCCCCCGTCAGGGGACGGTAGAAATATTCCATGAACATCGCCGTCGCCTTGTCATTGACGCTCCATAGGCTGAGCAGAATCGACCGGGCTCCGGCGTAGAAAAACGCCGAGGACATGCCGTTGATCCCTTCCCCCTTCTCCAGCGTTCCGATGCCCGTTTGACAGCCCGACAGGACCAGAAGATCCGGGCTGAAGCGCAGGAGATAGATTTCCGTGGATTGGAGGAATCCGTCTTCCACGTTCCCGGGATCCTTGAGGAGAAGCATTGCCGACCGCCACCAGTTCCGGTCATCGATGACGCCGTGGGCGGCCAGATGGATGATGCGGTAATCGGCCAGCCGAAGCTCCTTGAATTTCTTTTCTTCGGCCGCCCGGCCCATGAGAAGCGAGGTTCGTTCCGGCTTGAAGAAATTCTTGATGGTCCGGATCTCCCGGCGAGCGTACGGAAGCCGAGGAAACTGATACTTTTGGTCCAGGGACAGGCCGTAAGCGCTCCCCGGATAGGGGTTGGCCACGCCCAGGAAATCCATGGGCGCTGTGGATTTCCTAGGCCGCTCTCCCAACGCGATCAGACAGGAGGCGGAGGCTCCGTAGAGGATTTCATATTTTTCGATCAAAAAGCGGGGCTTTCCATCCGCCTCGATGAGTGACTCGAAGGGCAGATAATCGAGCGGCCCATCGGGGACGATCATCAGGGTCTTGATAGTCGTTCCTAGATGTTTTTGGAAGGGAGCGATCAACAGGCTGAAGAGCTTCTGTCCGCCTTTCTCTCCCCTAAACCGCCCCGATTCCTTCAACGTCAGGAATTTCAAGTAGTTGTCGATCAGGGGCGTCAATTCCTTTTCCGGAGGCAGCTCGGCCACGGCGAAAACGTCTCGTGTGACAAGGAAGGCGAAAGACCTCTGTTCGCCGATCACGAATTCGAGCAGGGCCATGTCGGCCCTGACAAGTTTTTGTCTGACGCTCTCGAAGCTCGAAGGCTGGGCATAATCGATTGCGGAATATTTAGGATTTTTCCGGCGGGTCTGGAATAAAAAGTTCCTCACCTCATCGTCCCCCTTGTCGAGCGCCTGGAGGAGTGCCATTCGACGCTCTTTGGGAAGGTCCGGACTTTGAAGCTCGAGCTGAATCCGTGTGATGCTTTGGGCGATTTTCTCGTATTGCTCTCGGAGAGCCCTGTCTTTTTGCTTTTCCGCATCGAGCTCGGACTCCTGGAGAAAGGTGTGGAGACCCATAGCCTTGGATTTCTCCGCATAGAGGAACGCCTCCCGGTCGTAGCCCTTGGACGGCTCTTTCCGATGCATCTGGAGAAGCCATTGAATCAGGGTTTCATAGATACCGATCTTGTCCTTCCGGAATGCGGAGCGGAAGATGTGAAGAGGGAAGCTGAGGCTGACTTTTTCGATGATAACGATGGCTTTCTTGTAGTCCTCCTCGGCCTGGGATAGGTCCCCCAGGAGTTCCGAAACCCGGGCCAGCCCACAATGGGCACGCCAAAGCAGTTCCTCAGAATTGATCGGCCCTGCCAAGCGGAGGGTTTCTCGATAATAGTCGGCGGCGCGGGCAGCTTCACCGCTCTTCAGGCAAAGATCGCCCAGGAGATTCTTCAAAAACGCCATTCTTGACTGTTGGGCCCTTGCTCTTCCGAAGCCCGCAGATCCGGAAGCCAAAAACAGGCGGCCTATCATCTCTTCGATTTTTCTGATATCCGCTGTCAATCGCGCCCCGTCGAAGTTAAAAAGATTTTTGCCGAGGTTGATTTTGTTCGTCGCCGGCGGCTTAACAGACACGCCGGCTTCATGGACCAGGATCCCGCAACTCAAGGCTATGATACCATCGACACGAAAATAGAGGTGATCGAATCCGGACAAGGCCGTCCCGGCGCCGGCAATCAGGCTGTTTCTGACCTCCAGTCCGTGGGCATCGTTTGTGTCGAAGGCGGTCCCGCAATGATCCGCGATGATATTGAAGAGAACCGCCTGCCCGATGTTCGTTTCCCGGTCATTGACCAAAACGCCGACGCCCAGGTTGACCAAAGCCAAATCATGCCCCTGCCAGGCGACGTCGGGGCTGTCGCGCTGAAGGATTCCATAATAGGAATTCTTGAGGACGAAGCCTTCGATCTCGGCCGCGCCCCGGACGATGAAGATCGAAGCTTCGGCCTCGGCCGATCCGTAGATGACAGCGCCGAACAGATTTTTTGAGCGGACGACAACGGCCTTGGCAAGGATGATATTTTTTTCAAAATAAAATCCGTCTTCGACCTCGATCACGTCGCCGTCCCGCGCCGCGTCGACGGCGAGCCTGATGGACAAGAAATCGTTCGGGACGTTGATCGTCCGAGCCTGGGCTTGGTCGAAGGCAAAGAGGAGCACGGCAGCGACGACAATCCAAAATGTGCTTTTTCGAATCATCCTGGTCGTGTCGATCGTGCGGCCTTGGACGACATCAAGACGATGTCGCCCTTGTTCCTGCCGAGATGTCGGGCGACGACATCGCATTTGATTTTCAAAAGGAAAAAGATGGGGCGGTCCTCGTCGGACAGCGCTTCGAAATTCCCCTGGCCCTTGCTGATGATCAAGTCCGCAGACCGGTAGGTCTCCAGAAATTCATGCGAGCAAAAGGCCAAGACCGTGCCGGGCGTACCCACCCCCGAAGAGATGATTCGAGCAACCTCGCCGATACCGGATTGCACGGCGTCGGCATAGAGGGCATCGTTGATGATCGGACTCCGCCGGACGGCGTAGATGACGGGCTTTTGGAGCTCTTCGATGAAAAGCCGATCGAACACGGTTTCACCGGCATTGTCGGCCAGATAGAGAATTCTCCCGGCTTTGTCGAGCATCTTGCGAAATTCCGGAAAATGGTTGACGGCCGGATCCTGGGCCAGGATCTGATCGACATCTCTCTTGAGGTCGAAATCCGCGTTGGCCCCGAAATCGATGACGTTCCCGGCGATGGCCAGCTTCACAGCTGTCCAGAGCCGGTCCGGCGATTCTGCAATAAGCCGTTTCAAGCGGGGATAGAGAGAGAGCGCCTGACCGATGCAGGCCTTCTTGATCTCCCGGTAAGGATCCTGTACTCCCAGCCGGGCGGCGATGATCCTGTAAACCGCCTGCGAAATAACCGGAGGAGGCGCATCGAACGAGCGGCCGGCCAGGGCCAGGCCGACTTCATCCAGGATTTGGCGGATGGTTTTTTCGTCCGACGTCACAAAACGTGCCGTCTTCAGAGTCTGGGTGAGAAAACAAGGGTAGCAATCCAGGTAAGCCTTCATGCCGGGGGAATTTTAGCATAAAAAAGGTATCAAGCCTACCCTGGTCAAAAATAGGGGGAAAGCTCGAGGGGATCTTTTTCCAATCGTCCCTAGGCTTAAATTTTTTCCGGAGCAAGAACGACCAGGTGGCCCTTGATCTCAGTGATGGGAAAATTGGCCAATCCGTTGGGCATGTGTCAGGTTCTGTATTCCTTTTCCGCCAGGTCCTGGAGGTTGATCAGATAATCGATCGATCGGCTCAGGGCATTGAGATCAAGGGGCTTGACAAAGAAGTGGCTGATCGAGAGACGGCTGAGTTCATCAGGATTGATCTGGTCGGGATGGGCGGAGATCAGGATCGCTTCCCCCCTGTACCCGAATTTCCTCAACTGGGCGACGAGTTCGATGCCGCTCATGATGGGCAGCTTCAGGTCGGCGATAATGAGGTCGATCTTGGCGTTCTTGAAACGATCAAGGGCCTCCTGGGAATCTTTGGCCAGATAGACCCGGTATTTCTTATTGAGAATCAAGAAAAACGTCTTCCGGATGGACTCATCATCATCAACGACGACGATCTTTTTTCCTAGCATTAGCGTTTGTCCTTTCATCCTTCAGCCTGAATAATAAGCATATTTTGTGCCAAGTCACAAAATGCCGGATTCCAGGGGAAAAATGGGCAAAAAATGGGATTCTATCAGGCCGATACTTAAAGATATTTACACCTGAGATCAAGATTTTACGAGGGGTACGGCGGGGCTTGGGAAAATCGGGGACACATAGATATTTAGAAAATTTGGTGAGTGTCCCTATTTTTTTTAAACTAATACAAACGCAATAAATAAAGTGACAATGGATGGGCGGCGCTTAGGCCGTCCTAAAGCCCCCGTAGCGGAGGGGGGACCCGTCGGCTTTTCCGACGGGGGGAACCGACGGGACTGGTTCCCCGGGGCCCGGGGGCTACGGGCGGCCTAAGCGCCGCCCTAACGGGGATGTCATTTTAATTATTGTGTTAATGTTATGAAACGGTGAGCTCGTATTCCTTGATCTTTTTGTCCAGGGTCGGCCGGCTGATTTTCAGGATCTGGCTGGCTTTCGTTTTGCTGCCTTTCGTCGCCGTCAGGACATATTGGATATAGTCCTTTTCGACCTCCTCCAGAGAGACAAGCTGCCGGGCGAAGAGCTTTCTCTCATCCGACTCGACGGGCAAATTCTCCTTCAGCACGACATCCCCCTTGGCCAGGATGACGGCCCGGGTCAACGCATTTTCGAGTTCCCGGACGTTCCCTTTCCAAGGCAGCTCGGTCAGCGATTTCATGACGTCCGGCGGGACCTTCCGGACATTCTTGCGCAGTTCCCGGTTGATCTTTTCGAGGAGGTAGGCCACCAGCTCGGGAACATCATCTTTTATCTCCCGGAGGGACGGCAGATGGATCTCCACGACCTTCAGCCTGTAATAAAGGTCCTCCCGGAACTTGCCGGCCTCGATCAGCGCCTTGAGATTCTGGTTGGTGGCGGCAATGATGCGGGCCTCGGTCTTCAAGACCTTTTCCCCGCCCACCTTCATGAAATCCCGCGACTCGATGACCCGGAGGAGCTTGGACTGGAGGTTGGGCGATACATCGCCGATCTCATCCAGAAAAAGGGTGCCTTTCCCGGCGATCTCAAACTTGCCTTTGGTCTCACAGACGGCATCGGTGAAGGCTCCCTTGGCGTGGCCGAAGAGCTCGCTTTCAAGCAGGGTGTCCGTGATGGCCGAGCAGTTGATCACGATGAACGGCTCGTCCTTGTAAGGGCTGTTGTAATGGATCGCTTTGGCCACCAGCTCTTTTCCCGTCCCGCTCTCCCCCTGAATCAGGACATTGGCCCGCGTGTTGGCCACGGAGCCGATCAATTTGAACACGTCCCGCATCGGGGCCGAGCGCCCGATGATATTATCGATCGTGTAGGCTTTCTGTTTCTCAGCCACCAGGTAGCTGACCTTTTCTTCCAGGGCCTTGACCTGGAAAGCTTTTTCCACGGTGAGGTCCAGGGCCACGTAATCGAGCGGCTTGACCAGGTACTCAAAGGCACCCAGTTTGACCGCTTCGACCGTCGTTTTCATATCGTCGTAGGCGGTCATGATGATAATGGCCGCCCGGTTCTGCTTCTCCCGGGTCCGGCGCAACACCTCCAGTCCGTCGATATCCGGGAGCCGGATATCCAGGAGGACGAGATCCGGGCACATTTCCGTATATTTTTCCAAGCCCGTCTCTCCGTCCTCGGCGGATTGGACCTCGAATCCATGCTTGGTCAGATGAGAGGACAGGGTTTTTCGGATCAAAGGGTCGTCGTCAATGATCAATATAGATTTCATGATTCTCCCTCGCACGGTATCAGGATTTCAAAAGACGTGCCTTTACCCCGTTTTTTTACGACTTTGATCGAGCCTCTGTGCTGCTCGAGGATTTTTCTGGCATTGGCCAGGCCCAGGCCGATGCCCGAGGGCTTCGTCGTGAAAAACGGCTCAAAAATATTTTCCCAGTCCTTTTCGGGAATTCCGCAGCCGTTGTCCGATATCCTCACCCGGATTTTTTTGGCCGTATCATCGTCGACCAGGGACAGAGACAAGCTGATTCGCCCGCCCTCCCCGACGGCTTCGTAGGCATTGCGCATGACGTTGCAGAAGACCTGCCTCAGGCGGTCGCCGTCCACGACAACCTCGGGCAGTCCCTCCCCCAGCTTTTTTTCGATGAGGATCTTCTTCTCGTGGAAGGCGTCCTTCATCATCTTCAGGGACTCGTCGAGGATCTGCTCGATGGCAAAACGGGCTCGCTGGAGCTCCGAGACGCGAGTGAAATTCAGGAGGTCTTTGACGAATTTTTCGATCTGGACGATCCCCTCCTGGGACAGGGCGAGATGTTCCCGCTCCGTCGCATCCAGCGCCTTGTCCTCCAAGACCTTCTGGATGTTGAGCTTGACCGATGTCAGGGGATTCCGGATCTCGTGGGCGATGGTCGCCGAGAGCCGTCCGATCGAGGCCAGTTTCTCGGCGTGGATCAGCTTCTTATGGGCTTCCTCCATCCGCTCTCTCATGAGCTGGAGTTGATCGCTCATGGCGTTGAAGCTCCGGGCGAGCTCGCCGATCTCGTCCTGGGAAAGGATGGCGATCTTGTGGGCAAAGTCGCCCTTGGCGATCCGGACCGTCCCCTCGGCCAATTTCTTGATCGGCCGCGAGATTCTCCGGGCGAGCAGCGTCGCCCCGGCCATGCCCAACAGGAATCCGGCCAGGCCGATGAGGATCAGGATCAGGCGCGTTTTACGGATCTCGGTCCGCATATCCTCCAAGGACAGGCCGATCTTGACCGACCCCCATTTGACGTCCGAGCCCTCGGGGAAAATCGGGATCTCGACTTCCAGGATCCGCTGCAACTTCTTGGCGAAATAGATGTCCCGGGCTTGGGAAAACGAGCTGTCTTTGAGGATATTGCCCTGGAGATTGCTGCAACAATAGATGTCCTTGCGGTCGGCGATCAGCTTGGTATAGACCACGGGCGTGGCAAAACGGTCGTAAAAGACGACATACAGGAGCTTGTCGTCAACCCGGCCTTCGATATTCTCCTGGATGTCTTCGATCCCCAGGTAGAGAAGGGATTGCAAATTCCGGTCGGCCATGTTCTTAGCGATCAGGAGACCTTTGTTCTTGGATTCCTCGAAAATCGTGTTGACCTCTCTTTTTTCGATGATGAACAGGATGGACACGACCAAAAAAACCAGGAGAAGGGTAATCCAAACCATGAATCTTGTGTGGAGAGAGATCCGAAATGTCACGGCCAGGGCTCTCTTTTCACCAGCCAAATGTCTTTCGCATCCATATACTGAAAGCCGAGCGCTGGGATCTTGACTCCACGGACATAGGGTTGGACGGCCATTCGCTCCTCATTGGAATAAAGGGGGATCGACGGAAGATCCTCTGTCAGGATCTTCTCGATTTTGCGAAAAAGATCGATCCTCCTCACCCGGCTGCGCTCTACGTCCGATGCCGCCAGCAGTCCGTCCAGACCGGGATTATCGTACCCCAGGCATATCCTGTTGACCGTCGACGAAGAGGAAAACACGCCGCGGATGACATTCTCGGCATCCGGAAAGTCCATGGCCCAGGTTAGCTGGACCAAAAAAGGCCGCTGGAAATCTTTAATTTCCTCCAGCGACCTATAATATCTCACGTCCAGGGAAATTCCCAATGGTTCCAGCTGATTTTCCAGCTCGCGGGCGAATTTCAGATGGGGGTCGTTCCTCGGGGAGGGCAGAAAGAGGGTCAGCTCGGGAAATTTTCGTTCAGGAGAAAAGCCCTGTTCTTCAAGGATCCGACGGGCTTTATCGAGGTCATAGCTCTGGGCCTCATCGAGAGGAAAAAATCCCGGCAGGCGGGGAGGAATATAGTTGTTCGTCACCCGCCGGACGATCTCGTTTTCCGAAATGACTTTGGCCAGCTTTTCTTTGTCGATTCCGAAAGCCAACGCTTTCCGCACCGGAAGCCTGTCCAAGGGAGGGATCCGGCAGTTCATCATGAGATAGGAGATATTGAAGGGACTGCCTTCGAGCACCTGGCATCCCGACGCGGCCAGCCTGATGGAGCTGAAGGGGATGATATCAAGCTCGTTGGCCATGAAATGGTCCACCGTGAAAAGCGGGCTGAACTCGAGAAAATCCAGATACGCCTTTTTGCTGAAATAGTCGCTATTGCGCTCCATGCGCACGCCCACGATCTCAAGCCTCGGACTCCTCAGCCAGGATTCGAACCTGAAAGCACCGCTGCCGATGGGCTTCCAGAAAAAATTGCGGCCTTGCGCCTTGACCAGATCCTCGGGGAGGACCTTGCAAAAGCCCATGCTTAACAGATAGAGGGGGTAGAGGGCGGACAGATAAGGATTTTTCCATTGAATCTCGAAGATGAAATTCCCGGGAACCTTGAAACCGGAAACCTCGTCGGCCTTCCCTTCGCGGAACTCATCGGCGCCGACGACCTTGGACGTCAACAAATCGGAGTAGGGAGAATTCGTCTCCTTCCGGATCAGCCTTTCCAAAGAAAACTTGACATCTTGAGAGGTCAATTCCCGGCCGTGATGAAACCTGACGCCCCGTCTCAAATAAAAAGTATATTTTTCCCCGTCTTCCGAAGACTTCCAGTATTCAGCCAGCCAGGGCACGATATCCAGGTTGTAGTCCAGCCTGACCAGGCCGTCGAAAATCTGTTCCGTGATGAAAACCCAGGCCCCTGAGGCAGGATCGAGGTCCGTCGTAAAAGTATTCTCAAAAGCCTTGATGCGGAGCGTGCCTCCGCTCCTGGGCATCTCTTGGGGATTCTTCAGGCCGAAATTAGGCTGGGCAGCAAAAAGGATCAGGCTCACGATGATGAACAGGAATTGGAGAATCTTCTTTTTGAATGGCATGCTCGGTTTCCTCAATTATAAATCAATTTCAACTCTCTTGGAAATCGGTTTAGTCGGATTCCGTGAGCGCTACGAGCTGAATTTACGAGCAACCTTTATGCCAACTAAAGAAAGATATGTAATTTATTGAATTTCAGAAGGTTATATAAATTTCCGGATTAAGGAGCTTATCATTTGTAAATTTATTTTACAACTTCTGCCTTATTTGAGACATCAATGACTTCCTGCAAAACCCTCATGATATTGCCGCCCCAGATTTTTCGGATCTCTTTCTCTGTATAGCCGCGGCGCAGCAATTCCATGGTCAGATGAAACATCTCGCTGACGTCATCGCAGCCGTTGACGCCGCCGCCGCCGTCAAAATCCGTCCCGATGCCGACATAGTCGATGCCCACGACCTTCACGACATGGTCGATATGATCGACGACGTCCTTCACCGTCGCCCGATCTTGGGGATCTTGAGAAAACTTCTGCATGAGTTCCTGGTACTCCTGCATCGCTCTTTTCCGCAGAGCCTCGTCCTGCACATTCTGAAGATTGCGCCGTGGACCGTATTTTGCCTCGAGCTCTTTCAGGGTTTTCTCGCGTTCCGGGTTCGGCTTGGGCGCCTTGAGATAGCTTGAAAGAATACACATCTGAAGGACGCCGCCGTTCTTGGCCAGGGCCCGAAGCATGTCGTCCGTAAGATTGCGCGGGCTGTCGCATAGGGCCCGGCAGCAGGAATGAGAGGCGAAGATCGGCGCTTTTGTCGCCCGGATCACATCGGCGAACGATTTATCCGACATGTGAGAGACGTCCACCATGATGCCCAGGCGGTTGCACTCGGCGACGACCTCCCGGCCGAAGTCGCTCAGCCCTCGGTCTTCGGGATTTCGCCTGTCTGTCGAGGAATCGCAGATATCGTTGTCTGCCGAGTGGCAAAGCGTCACATACCGGACTCCCCTCTCATAGAATGCCCTGAGCAGGGAGAGGTCCTTGCCGATGGGGTATCCGTTTTCCATGCCGATAAAGGCTATCCGCTTGCCCGCTTTCTTCAGGCGATAGGCATCGGCGGGCGTTGTGGCCGGGCCGACGAGGTTCGGATATTTCTGGCACATCTTATCTATAGCATCCAGTTCCTGGAGGGCCCGCTCTTTGGCCTTCTGATATCCCTCGGGCGTCAGAGCTCCTTGCCCGACAAAAACGCCAAAAAACAGGGCATCCAGTCTTCCTTCGACCATCCGCGGCAGGTCGATCTTGCCGCTTCCCTGTTTTCCGGGCTCATGCCGCTCCCCGATGTCCCAATTGCCCGAGGTCATCCTCGATGGAGTATCGCAATGGGTATCGACGGACAAGATCCGGCTGTGGATTGTTTTGGCCTTGGCCTCCAGGCTTTTTTCATCGAGCTGGACCTTCGAGGCTGAGCAGGATGTCGTCAGGACGGCCATAGACACGAGCAATCCAAAAACACCCAGCAGCGAAATTTTTCTTTTCACGGAGAGTCTCCTTATCTCGATTTTAATCATGGCGGAGGGCGATGACAGGATCAACCCTGGCGGCCCGATAGGCCGGATAGATCCCGGACACCAAGCTGACCAAGATCGCGAAGGCGACCGCTCCCAGGCAGAGCCACAGGGGAAAGCTGAAATATTCAAAAAAAGGCAATCCCTGCTTGGCTAGGAAAAAATTGATGACGCGATTGATGATCCGGCTGACCGCCCAGCCAAGGGCCAGGCCGCACGTTCCGCCCAGGAACCCGATCGAGCTCGACTCAAAGAAAAAGATTTTTTGAATGTCCCTGTCGCTTGCACCCACGGCTTTCATGATCCCGATCTCCGAATAACGCTCCAAGATCGACATGACCATGGTGTTGATGATCCCCAGGGAGGCGACAAAGATGGCGATCATGGCCACGGCCGCCAGCATCATATCCATATAAATAAAGCTCGTCCTGATCTGGTTGAACTGGTCGACCAGGGCAAACGTGGAAAAGCCCATGTCCTGGATCTCCCGCTTGACGGAATCGACATCCCGGGGCGAGGACAACCGGATGTTCACGGCCGAATAGCCAAGCCTTCCCTCCCTAGCCCGGAAAAGGTCCCAGATGTTGGCGAACGGCAGCTTCTCGATCCGCTCGGCCGAACCGGGCGGGATGAGCACGTCGCTCGGGAGCGGCGAGGCGCCTTGGAAGCCTATCGCGCTCATCACTCCAATGACCGTGAATTCGTAGGTCGTCTTCTTAAAGGGGAGCTGCCGTTCCTGCAAAAAAGAGGCGATATTCATTGGATTGAAACGACTGAAATCAAAAGCGATGGACGCTACCTCGATTTTTTGTCCCAGCACGGATAAGGGGTCCTGGATTTTGAGCGGACGGAGCAGGGATGTGCCGAGGATGACAGAATCTTCGTCGTCCCTGGCAAAGGGCTTGCCGTGGCTCAATTTGATCAGCTTTGAAGAGGTGATTTTTGCCGGAATGACCTGGACCAGCCTCAATTCCTCGGCATCCTTGAACTTGATCAGGGCGGGAAACCGGATCTCGGGAAAAACGCTCCGGACGCCCTCGAGCTTTTCAATCTTCTTGATGGCCTCGTCATCCAGAATGGGACCGCCGCCCCTGGGGTTTTTCTCGACCGGGGCTTGGTCATCAGGGTCGAACCCGAACCTCTGGGCCGCCGGGCCGGCCGGAAAGACAGTCAATGAATTGAAGAGATCGAGCGACTCGAAGCTTTCGGTCATGTTCTTCTGCATCCCCTTGCCGAACCCGACCATGGCCACCAGCGCTCCGATCCCGACCGTCACGCCGAAAACCGTCAAAAAAGTCCTGAGCTTCCGTTTCCACAGGTTGGAAAAGGAGAGCCCGATATAATCAGAGATTTTCATCGGACCCTTTCCCGGTACTCCACACGGCCGTCCCGCAGCTCGATGGTTTCCCCGGCAAACTCCCGGGCAAGGGCGACTTCATGGGACACCAGGACAACGGTCAGCCCCTGGGCTTGGTTGAGGGCGGCCAGGAGCTGCAGGATTTCCCGGGACGTGCGGCTGTCCAAGTTTCCGGTAGGCTCATCCGCCAGAAGAATTTTAGGCTCATTGATGAGGGCGCGGGCGATCGCCACACGCTGTTGTTCTCCGCCGGAGAGCTCGGAGGGCCGATGGCGGCGGCGAGGCAGGAGACCTACCCAGTCCAGCATTTTCTCAGCCCTCTGCCTCCTGTCCCTTTTTAAGACATCGGCAAAAACCAAGGGAAGCTCGACATTTTCGACAGCCGTGCGGGAGGAAATGAGGTTGAACGACTGGAAAATCATGCCGACGCCGAAGCGGCGGTAGAGGGCCAGCTCCTCCCTGGTCATCTCCGAGATTTTCTTTCCTTCGACTTCAATGACCCCGGAGGTCGGCCGGTCCAGTCCGCCCAGCAGGTTCAACAGCGTTGATTTTCCAGATCCTGACGCACCCGCCACGGCGACAAACGTGCCTTGATCGATATCGAGGCTGATGTCCTTGAGGGCCTCGACCTGGACCCTGCCGGTGGAATAGATTTTGCAGAGCTGGTTCGTCGCTATGATTTTTTTAGAATCCATATTGCCTAATTGAGCGTTTTTGCGAGTCAAGCGCAGGGCGGGTGGCGCGGCATGTTCCCCGCCCGCCCGCAGCTGATGAGTGGTGGGTGGGAGGGTCTTCAGCGAGGACGGACGGGGACGTACCCTGACGGGACCCGCGCCGTGCTGCGCTCGCAATGAAAACTATAATCAATATTTTCCGTCCATCTGGAACTCGGAGCTGTCGAGCCAGAATCCGGAGCCCGTCAGGGAATCATACTGCGCCTGGAGAAGGTCGTAGTGAAAGTGTTCCTCTTCCGATATCTTGATGAAGATCTCTTTGGCCACAGGGTCATCGCCCTTTTCGGCCGCGGATTTGAAAAAGTCGATCGCTTTGAGCTCCAGCTCCATCCCGATCCGGATCGCTTCGATATCGCTTTTGTCTTTAGCCTGCTGGAGACGCGACACCAGCCCTTCGATCACGTCCGACCTTCCCTTGAGCGACTCATCTTTGACGTAATGTTTCCACTCCTGAGACTTGATCACGGCGCTGAAGAGCTTGCTGAAGGCTTCGAGATGCTTGACCTCTTCATCGGCCAGCCGTTTGAACATCTTTTTCCCCAGAGAATTGGGAGTCATGTCCGCGGCTTGGTTGAAGAATTCCTTGCCGCGGATCTCGAGCTTGATGGCTTCCCTGATAAACCCCTTGACCTGCTCGCTGATCGCTTTCACCTTGAAACTCCTTTCTCCTATTCAGAAGATCGCTTTAAAACATAAAAATTTCTCGGCCGGGGGCCGTCGACTTTTTGAAAATCGATCACTTTGTAGCCCTTGGCAAAAAGGCCTTGATAGGCCATCCGCGTGCTCATCCGCCATTCTACGGGAATGCGGCGGATGGCCGGATCGGCCACCTCCGTCTCCCTGAGCATGAGATAGTAATCCAAAGGAATCCGGACAAGCAAGACCTCAGACGACATTTCGAGGTTGACGTTTTTGACGATTTCGAGCTCGACCGTCCCTGTTTTCCCGGGGAGTCTCGAATATTCCGCCTGGATCGCCTGATGGCCGGCGTCAAGCAGCGCTCCGAGCCGATAGGCCGGCCGCTCCGCCTGCTTTCTGAGATCCCAGGACATAAAGAACCTGTCGGTGGGGACATCCATCCGGTTGAGAAGGCCGCCATATTCACCATAGACCGCCGCTCTGTATTCCAGAACCTCCATGCCAAAGTGGTGGACATTCCTGTACGCATTCACGCCGGTCAGGGGGTCGTAGGTGCATGTGACTGTGTACACGCCGAAGACGTCGCGAAGGATCTCGCGCTGATATTCCTTGATCATGATGCCCAGGCCGTGGCCCTGAAAACCGGGCTGAACACCCGTGTATTGGGAGTAAAACCAGAGATTATCGAGAGATTTAAAGGCCACGGATTTGTCTTTGACGCCGACAAATCCGTAAGAGAAACCGGCAAGATGCTCTGGATCCGCCTGGAAGCTCCCGTCCATCGCTTCCGCATAGACGGCGATGAACAAGCTGCTGCCCTCATGGAGATAGTTTTCGCACATCATGTTCCGGGTGCCGGGCAGGTTGTCTTCCGGGAATCCCCAAATCTCGTTCCGGAGTTCCTCGTATTTGGCATAATCG
>Ga0315274_10001154_pt1 | contig 41085 bp, 34 predicted proteins | sample YL17G02_20_MG_FD_203700 | JGI IMG/M metagenome (GOLD analysis project Ga0315274, IMG submission 203700) | Sediment microbial communities from Yellowstone Lake, YNP, Wyoming, USA - YL17G02_20 | ecosystem: Environmental > Aquatic > Freshwater > Lake > Sediment | place: USA: Wyoming | collected...
ACCTCGGGCGACTGCGAGGCCGCCGGGGGCCTGATGCGTCGGGAGGCCCGGCGTCTTCACCTGGCGCAGGCGAAGGTCAAGTACGCCGTCTCGGACGGGGCCGAGTGGATCGCCAACCAATACCACCGGCAATTACCAATGCTGGATGAGCACATCCTGGACTACTACCACCTTGGGGAACATGTGGTCCAGACCAGCCATGTGCTCTACCAGCAGCCGACGACCGGAGCAGGGCGGCTAAGGGAAACTACGCATTTTGCGGCCGCAGATGACATTCCTGGCATGTCGCACTTCATTCTCCGGGCAATCGAACGAAAACAAGGATGATGGACCCCATATCCTTGGTGGTTCATGCGGTGCAATCGGAGGTGTGCTTGGGAGCACCCCAAGGCAGAAAAAAAGCCCCTGAGCAAACGGAGGGAGAGGAAGCGAGACTACCCAGGGGCTTGCATTGCTATACGTATTTATACGTATATTATCTGATTGCCATCGGCAAGTCAAGGGCAAGAATCCGAAATTTTCACATTTTCACGTTTTTTCTTCCTGCGCAGTCACGGCTATGGCCTTCGAACGGCCTATTATGGCCCTCACGTTGCCTTTTATGGTGGTATTCTCGGACCGTGCGACGCCGCCGGCAATGCGTAGGCGGCTCGTCCGCTGGGGGATTTTCTCGCCGTTTTCAGATCAACACGGTCCCGGCCGCACTGACGCAGAACCAGGCCCAGAGGCAATATTGTAGTTGAAAAACGTGGTTGTGCCGCCCATAATGTAGTCATGCCTGAATTGGTGAACCGAGCCCGGATGGGATGGGGGCAAGCAGCGGTTGTCTGGCAGGGACGCAAACATGGCGTAATAAATATTGGAAGGGCGAAGGAATGTACGTTGCACCGCAGTTCTCTGTGTTCATGGTCAATAAGCCCGGGGTGCTGGCGCAGGTACTGGGGGAGTTCGCCAGCGCGAAAGTCAACATCACGGCCATCACGATGATGGACTCGGCCGAGCACGGTGTGATGCGCGTGGTGTTCGAGGAGCCGACGAAAGCCAGGGAAATCCTCTCGAGGCTGAACATGCCGTACAACGAGACGGAGGTGCTGTGCGTGAACCTGGCCAACAAGGCGGGGGCCCTGGCGGTCGTGGCCGAGAAGCTGGCCAAGGGACACATCAACATATCCTACGCCTACTGCACCGCCGGCGCCACCGGGGGACGCACGACGGGGGTGCTCAAAGTCTCCGACGTCAAGAAGGCGATGAAGCTGCTGGAAGACCACAAGAAGGAAAGCAGGGATCAGAACGGCGTGCGACGCTCCAAAGCGACGCGGTAGGGGGCCGCCTCGGAGTCTGTGGTCTCTCGCGAGAACTCCACATCGCCTCGGTTCGAGTGCATGGCGGAGGTCTGTGCAGATCCTCACGCACCAACACCAGGCCCGATGCCCTCTCTCATCGCGTGAATTGCGAGCTTGTTCTCGTGCGGCGCAGCGAGGTGGCTTCGAGCCGCGGATCGGGTTTCGATTTTCGCGTTTCTCACTTTTTTTTGCTGAGGGTTTTCACTATACTGTGCCGATGTTTTGGCAGGGAGGCCTTATTTGAAGAAGGGATGCAATGGGTTACCCGGAGATTGAGCCCCGGACAGTGACAGTGAAGGCCGCCCACCGATATGAGGTGGTCGAGGTCATGAGTCGTCCAGAAGTAGCAGGCAGGAAGTTCCATTTTATCGGGGCCGGGGGCGTGGGGATGAGCGGCTTGGCGCGACTGCTCCTGGAGAACCAGGCGGTCGTCAGCGGCTCGGACCAGGCCGCCAGTGCCGTGACATCACGTTTGAGCCGGGTGGGGGCGGACATCCACGTCGGCCACAGTGCGGAGAATCTGCCGCCGGATGCGGATACGGTCGTGATCTCCGCGGCGATCCGGGAGAGCAATCCCGAGCTGGAGGTGGCCCGCCACAAGGGCTGCCGTGTCGTCAAATACGCCCAGTTGCTCGGCGAGCTGGTCAACCAGTTCGAGGGGATCGCCATCAGCGGCACGCATGGCAAGAGCACGACGAGCGGCTGGCTGGCCTACTGCCTCCGGCAGGTCGGCGTCGATGCCAACTTCGTCGTCGGGGCCGATATCCCGCAGCTGGGCGGCTCTTCCGGTGGCGGCCAAAGCGACTTCTTCGTCGTCGAGGCTTGTGAGTACGACCGCAGCTTTCAGAATTATCAGCCGAGGGTGGCCACGATTCTGAATATCGAGCGCGACCATCTCGACTGCTATCGCGATGAGGGGGACATCATTGATGCGTTTTACCAGTTCGCTTGCGGGACCAAGCCGGGCGGACTGATTGTGGCCAACGGCGGGGATCCCAACACGGCCAAGGTCATCGAGCGTCTTGGTAGCAGACGCGATATCGTGACCTTTGGCCTCGATGGGCAGTACGACTTCTCTGCAGACAACATCCGCGAGAAGGACGGATTCTATCAGTTCGACGTTTTCCGAGAGGGACAGTTCCTCGGATCGACCGGGATTTTCCTGCCCGGCCGCCACAACGTGTTCAACGCCGTGGCGGTGATTGCCACGGCGGCGAGCATCGGTGTTGAGCCGCACCGCATCCTGGAAGTCCTCGACGGCTTCCGGGGGATGGACCGCCGGCTCATGCTCAAGGGACAGTTCAACGGCGTCACCGTTCTCGACGACTACGCCCATCACCCGACGGAAATCCGGGCCAGCCTCAAGGCCATTCGCGAGCGCTACCGGCCGCAACGGCTCTGGTGTGTCTTCCAGGCCCACCAGTACAGCCGCACGAAATCCCTCCTCGACGAATTCGCCGGCAGCTTCACGCAGGCGGATACGACGATCCTCCCGGAGATCTATTTCGTACGCGACTCGGAGGCCAGCCGCAAGGAGGTGAATGCGGAAATCCTGGCCGAGCGAATCCGCCGACATGGAACGGACGCACAGTACATCGGACGCTTCGATGCGGTGTGCGAGTATCTCGAACAGCATGTTCGCAGCGGGGACCTTGTGGTGACCATGGGCGCCGGCGATGTGTGGAAGGTGGCAGATGAGTATATTCAGCGGCTTGGAAGAAATCGTTGAACAGGACCACCCGCTGGCGCCGCACACGTGGTACCGTCTGGGGGGGCCGGCCGAGTATTTCATTCGGCCGAGAACGGCGAAGGAGCTCGCGGAGGTGGTCCGACGGAGCAACGAGAACCATATCCCCATGCACGTCCTGGGCCGTGGCTCCAACCTGCTGGTCAGCGACGAAGGCGTCCGCGGGGCGGTGATCCGGCTGGAAGGCGAGGAGTTCGACCGAACCGAGTTCCAAGGTGAGCAGGTCACGGCTTGGGCCGGGGCCGAGCTCAGCAAGCTCGTCCTCGATTGTGTCGAGAAGGGCCTTTCCGGCATCGAGGCCCTGACCGGGATTCCCGGCTCCATCGGCGGGGCCGTGAGGATGAACGCGGGGGGCCACTTCGGCGATATCGGCTCGGTGATCGAAGCGGTGACACTGATGGACATCCAGGGCAACGTCTTCGAGAAGAGAAAGCCGGAGCTGATCTTCGACTACCGCTCGGTGAATATCCGGGCTCGGTTCATTCTCAACGCGCAGATGACGCTGGCCCCGGGCGATCCCGAGCGCATCCTGCGGACGGTGAAGGAGAGTTGGATCTACAAGAAGAATACCCAGCCTCTGAATACGCGGAACTGCGGGTGTGTCTTCAAGAACCCGCCGGATGGAGCGGCCGGGGCGTTGATCGACCGGGCCGGCCTCAAGGGCTTTCAGATCGGCGGGGCGCTGGTCAGTGAAAAGCACGCGAATTTCATTGTGGCGAAGGACGAGTGCACAAGTCGTGACGTAATGCAGTTGATCGAGGCAGTCCGGCAGAGAGTGCGTGAGCGATTCGATGTCGAGCTGCAGCTTGAGCTTGAAATCTGGCAGTGAGTTGGATGCGAATGGGTGAGACAATAGCCGAGCAGGTCATGAACGTCGGAAAGACCGGAGTTGAGGGTCCGATCAAAGTAGCCGTGTTGCGAGGCGGGGTGGGACGGGAGCGAGAAGTAAGCTTGGAGAGCGGTCGGTGTATCGCCGAGGCGCTTCGCGAAGGCGGATTCGACGTGGTCGTCTCGGATGTCCGACCCGACGATATGCGGGTGCTGGACCGGAAAGACATCGATGTCTTCTTTCTGGCGCTGCATGGGGAGTTCGGCGAGGATGGGCAGCTTCAGCAGATCCTTGAGGACCGGGGCCTGACGTACACGGGCAGCGGGCCGCGGGCGAGCCGTATGGCATTCGACAAGATGGCGAGCAAGCGGTTGTTTGCCGAAGCGGGCGTGAGTGTGCCGGCGGTCGTGGAGTTTCGGCCGGACATGGATCCGCAGGAGCTTGATCGGCGGCTCCGGGCCCCCGGCGAGCGGTTCGTGGTCAAACCCATCCGGCAGGGCAGCAGTGTCGGCGTGCATATCGTCGGGACGCGGCAAGAGGCAATCGAAGCCGCCCGGCAGGTGCACGCGGAGTTCGGCGACTGCATGATTGAAGCCTTCATCCCTGGCCACGAGCTTACAGTGGGCCTCCTCGGACGCCTGGCACTGCCGATCATCGAGATACGCAGCAAAACGGGCTTCTACGACTACCACGCCAAGTACGTCAGCGATCAGACGCAATACCTCTTCGATACCGTCGAGGAGGAAGGCACGAGAATACGGACCAGCAGGGCGGCGCTGACGTGTTTCGATGCGCTGGGCTGTCGCGATTTTGCCAGGGTGGATTTCATCCTGGCCGACGATGGGACGCCCTACGCCCTGGAGGTGAACACCATTCCCGGCTTTACCAGTCATTCGCTGCTTCCCAAGGCGGCGGCGAAGGTCGGCCTGCCCATGACGGACCTGTGCACGCAGATCGTGCAGAGAGTGTATGCACGGAGGAATCGCCGGGTCAAACCATGAATACGCGAAATGAAACAATTGATTAGGGATGATGGATGATTGATTATTGAAAGAGGAGTTCGGACTTGCTTCTGAAATCATCAATCATCCATTGTCAATCATCAATCGGAAAGGCGGCACATGGGAGATAGGAAACAGAGGACCAGTGTCAAGGAGAGGATTCTCTCCTGGCGCAAGGCAAGGAACAAAGGCCGAATGCCGGGTCGGAAGTGGAACTGGGTCGGCATGCTGAAGGTGGCGGCCGTCATCGGCCTGCTCGTGGCGACGGGCTTCTTCCTCCGGTACGCCGAAGGGTTCGTCAGAGCGGCCAATGCCGGCGAGGAAGGGTCGCTGATCCTCGTGGATGTCCCGACCTGGGTCAACTGGGACCTGAAGGCGAGAGTCGCCGCCATGGCCGGCGGCAGCAAGTTCCTCATTCGGGACGAGACGGCGGACGTGGTCGCCCGCAACCTGGCGCCGATGGCCTGGCTGGACGACGTGAGTGTTCAGGTGACGCATGATGCGGTACGCGTGAAGGCGCGCTGGCGCAAGCCCGTGGCCTTGATCCAGAAGGGCCCGTCGAAATACTATGTCGATTCCGACCTCGTCGTGCTCGATCACATGGCGATGCCGCAACTGCCGATTGTCGTAATCAAGGGCATGACGGCCGGACTGTCCCCGACGCCGGGAGAGCGGTTCGATCGCGACGACTTGGCGGCGGCGGTGGCCCTCGTCTGCCTGCTGCACCGCTCCGACGTGGAGTTCGCGCCGAAAACGCCCCTCCTGGAGCAGATTGAGAGTATCGACGTCAGCAACTACAAGGGCCGCAAGCACTCGCGAGAGCCTCATATTGTCTTCAATACCAAGGACGGCACACAAATCATCTGGGGCGCAGAGATCGGCGAGTGGGCCAAGCATCTCGAAGCCAAGGATGAGCAGAAGCTCGCCAAGCTCTACACCTACTACATGAAGACCGGCTCCCTCAGCGCGGGCGTGAAGTACATCTACTTGCGCGACCCGCAGGACAGGGTCCCCATGCCAATCGACAAGTAGCCCTGCTGAACGCGCGCGATCGCCATGGGGTTCACTTCTCGTGTGTATTGCCGGCGGGGTCGTTGAATGTCTCAAGGGCTGCAGAAAGGTCCTGGTAGTGATAGGGGATCTCCAGCCGCTCGCATATCGCCTTGAGTCTTTTGAGTACGGCTTCACTCAACTCGCTCTGGATGGCGGAGTCGCCCTTGCAGCAGAAGATTCGGCAGGCGGCGAAGCGATGCTCGTGAACTGTACAGCTTTGGCCCTGTTGATACGGACATCTCCCGGCGGGCATCGGCTTCAGGGTAGTGGTATTGAGCTTGGCGGCCAAGTACATCAGCTCAGGCGGCGTGACGAAGAGCCGATGGTCGTACGCGGGGAAGTCGCAACAGGCCCCGCAGGCATCGCATTGTCCTGCGCCGCCGGCGTTCTGCCTCAACTGCGAATCGATCCAGTCATAGAGCTCCGCTATTTCTGCGACGATTCGGCGGTGTCTTTCGGGTGCTCCCACCATCGAGTGCTCTTCCGGATTCTCTCAATTTCTTCGCAAAGGTAGTATCGGCCGCGGTGGATGCCGGGGCACCGCTTGCCGGCCTCGCCCCAGGCGTCCGGGTCGGACAGATTCTCCGACCAGAACGGCCACGTCCGGCATTGGTTCGGCCGGACCGGGTAGATCGTACACTGCCTCTTCTCATCCACCTGCCGCAGGAAGATGCAGTCCTTCGTGGTCCGGTGCTCGACGATCGTGGTGCGCACCCCCACCCGGCGCAGGTATCGCCGCCGAAGCTCGCCCGGCGTCGTCTTCAGGTACTCGGCGATCAGCTCGATCTCCGGCTCGCTGACCCAGATATACCCCTCCGTCGGCCCCGCGCAGCACCCCCCGCACTCCCGGCACGCAAAGTGCAGCCCCCCTACATACCACCTTGTCCCCATCGTCTCGTCGGTCATAACGCACATGGTATCACAGATCGTGCCAAACGTGAACGCCCTTTGCTCTTCTCGTTCCGGTGGAACCTGGGATCATACGCGTGCTTCCGAAACATGTTCTCCGGAAGATCGCAATGACGTCGACGACACCGAGCAGATGGAACCACAGATGCACGCCGATGGGCGTTGGTTCCTGGCTGACAACTGACTGCTTGCCCTTCTGTTGGCTTGGCCGTAACATGGCGCCGGTGGCGCTGGCACAAGGGCCGACGCTGCGAAACGAAGGACTGCTTCACGAAGCCGCGAACCAGGGAGAAGACATATGTCCATTCTATCGATACGATGGGTTCGATGGTCATTTGGCATGGTCCTGGCGGCGCTGGTTGCTGGCCCGCCGACACGCGGGGCCGATTCCCCCACGCCGGATCCCAACGCTCTACCTGCCCCCATGACATGGACGGCGGCCCAGGACCATCAGAACATGATGGATCAACTGGGCATCAAGACACTCCGGCGCGGCGCAGATGGCATGAACCGTCAGTCGCCTTACTATCAGAACACCGATGAGTCGAAGGCCAATCCCTATCCGAACCTTCCCGACCCGCTGACTCTGAAGAACGGGCAGAAGGTGACGACCGCCGAGATGTGGTTCCAACAGCGTCGCCCGGAGATCGTGGAGGAGTTCGACCGGGAGGTCTACGGCCGAGTCCCCAAGAACACGCCCAAGGTGAAGTGGGAAGTGACCGACACGACCAAGGAAACCAACGGCGATGTCCCGGTCATCACGAAGCAGCTTGTGGGCCACGTCGACAATTCCTCCTACCCGGCGATCGCCGTTGACATCCGGCTGACACTGACCACGCCGGCCAATGCGACAGGTCCGGTGCCGGTGATGATGGAGTTCGGCTTCTCGTTCGGACCCGGCGGTTTCGGCGGCGCGCGAAAAGGCGGCCCCGGAGCCACGACGCCTCCTGGTGGCGGGTTTGGCGGCAATTGGCAGCAACAGGTCCTTGCCAAGGGCTGGGGCTATGCCATACTCATCCCCAACAGTATCCAGGCCGACAACGGCGCCGGCCTGACCCGGGGCATCATCGGCCTGTGCAACATGGGCCAGCCCCGCAAGCCGGACGATTGGGGCACCTTGCGCGCCTGGGCCTGGGGCGCCAGCCGGGCCTTGGACTACTTCGAGACGGATAAGGCCGTGGATGCTAAGCAGGTTGGCATCGAGGGACTCTCCCGCTACGGCAAGGCCGCACTCGTCGCCATGGTCTACGACGAGCGGTTCGCCATCGGCTTCATCGGCTCCTCGGGCGAAGGCGGCGCCAAGCTTCACCGCCGCAATTGGGGCGAGCTCGTGGAGAACCTGACGGGAAGCGGTGAATACCATTGGATGGCCGGCAACTTCCTCAAGTACGGCGGCCCACAGAACGCCGGGGACCTCCCCGTGGACGCGCACGAGCTGATTGCCCTGTGTGCCCCGAGGCCGACATTCATCAGCTACGGCGCTTCGTCGGGCCCGGGCGCGGAAGGCACATGGGTGGACCAGAAGGGCAGCTTCATGGCCGCAGTCGCCGCCGGGCCGGTGTACAGGCTCCTCGGCAAGAAGGACCTGGGCACGACCGAATTCCCGCCCATGGAGACCGGTTTGATGGATGGCGAGCTCGCCTTCCGCCAGCACAGCGGCGGCCACACCACCGGCCCCAACTGGCCCTCCTTCCTAACCTGGGCCGACCGCTACATCAACCCCCCGCCTCTCCCGCCAGGCCGATAGCCTCACCCGATCTTGACGCCGCCGTGCGACTACTACGGTGCAGCAGTGTCGAACAGCTCTGCTTGCTTGGGACCGCTTTGGGCTTCCTGGTTTCTTGTCCAAAGGTGAGTATGGGTGTTATAGATCCAGCCTAACTGCCTCAAACGGCTGGCGAATTCGCGACGGTCCAGTCCGAGGCAATCCAGAGCGCGTCGTTGCCACATCTCGATCACCAAGCGGTTGAACAATGCCTCGCTGGTGAAGCTGCCGTTGCCATTGTTGAGACAGGCTTCGAAGACCTCTGAAAGCACGTTGGCTGACCAGCTCCTGAGAATTCGACCGCTTGCCGCTCGCTTCTTCGCAGTTTTGGCGGGCTTGTAGAAGGTAAGGATCATTTCTCCGGCAAGGACGCTCTCGGAGTTCTTCTTCTTGTGCATTGACCAAATCACGTCGCCTGTCTGAGTGATCGCCGTCTTCAGTTCCGCGCCACCGTCGCTGGCGGTCTCCAGGATCGTGGCGAAGTAGCTGACGTCCCAGTGTTGAAAGACGATGGAAAGCCACCGGTCCGGACGCAACAGCCGCAAACAGATTTTGATGCTGTCTGCCAGGCTCTGTTTGTAGTGATCCTCCGTGTGACCAAGTTCACCGCCAACAATGGTCTCGCGGTCGCGCGTCTCGTCCGTAATTGGAAAGCCGAGCCAATGGTTCCAGAGAATTGACAGGTCGAGATAACTGATGAAAGCCCCGTAGGGTGGATCGGTGAAGATGTAATCCACGCTATTTGGCTTGAGGACTTCGTCAAGATCAGCCGCATCGTGGGCCATGATTCGAAGGTCGCGACGGCTGTCAAGCGTTCGTGAGCCTTTGGAGATCGCCTGCCAGTAAGCTCGCGTTCGCAGTATTTCTTCCTTGGCGGCCAATACGTTCAGGAATCGGCCGTGGAAGGTTTCCCAGATCGGCAACTCCACGCATTGGGCGGCAAGCTTGTAACGATAGATGCTGAAGATGCTTGAACCGCCGCGGCTGGGAGCCCGGCCTTTGGCGGAGAGAAAGGTCTTGTTGAGTTTCGCCACGGACGCCGACCATGCGAGCAATAAGAGGTCTCGAACGATGCCCTCCTGTTCCGCGTCAATGGCCTGTTTGATCAAAGCCAAGCCGGCGAGTTGCCGGGGCGTGAACATATCATAAAAGGATTCCGCATCCGACGTCTTTGGCAATCGGATGTTCTCCGGCAACGGGAGACGCTTCAGCCAACGTTTGGCAACGCCCTCATCCTTCTCCATTTCCACAAGGGGTTGTGCACATTGTTCCTGGATACGATGGAACGCCTCGCGCAGCGGCAGTGTCGAGGAGAGGGTGGTGTCCCCGATATTCTTCGCGATGAAGTTGGCGAAAGGATTCAAATCATTGTGGATTGCGTGTCGTCCCAGCAGCATCGCCTCAATCGCAGTGACCCCGGTTCCTCCAAATGGGTCCAGGACGACGTCGCCTTCCAGGGAATACCGTTCGATGTAGGCACGGACCACGTTTGACGGGCGGCGCGTGAAATACGGATGGACGCCATAGTGGCGGGCATCCTGCTGCCGAGCGGCGGGAATCACATCAAGAATGGGATGGATGTCGGCACGGCTCATTCAATGACCCAAGTACTCCGCCAAGACGGGTAGATCGATAAAATCAATGTGCTCCGGCGGATTCACGAAATTGTGCTCCATGCACAAGACTACGGCCCGGGGAAGTTTTGGATATCGGGTCACTTGGTAGTTGAATCCTTTTGATTGCGTCTTGACCTCCACCGGGCACGTGTACATCGGCAGGCCAAGGAATTGAAATCGACTATCCAGGCAATCGTAGCCCGTGCCGAGGTAGGGACCCAAATCAAGACCCAGCTTGCTGAGTGCGCCTGCCGCTCGGAGCAGATCTGATTCCAGGATGTTCTTGGCTTGGGGGGCTTGGTGTTCGGAGACCACACGCTGTATTTGTGACGCCGCCCAAACGATATCGGCGGACGATTCCTTCCGCCTGGCGTCAATCTGTTGTCGCCATAGTTTGCTCTGATGGTCGGCGTGGAACGACAACGGAAACGGCACTTTCTCCAAAACTCTGGGTCGTGTTGTCCCCCTCAACGTCACTGAGGTTGGAATGAGGATGAAGTGACCATCAGGGTGAATAGACACTTCGACATCGATCTTCTCGAAATCGCGCCCCGCCCGGATTCCGTACCAGTATTGGATTGCCTGTCCGATGGACTGATTGCCCCCAGCCTGCTGAATTCGATCGTGGCCAACCTTACCCTCAATGACCTCTCCGTCTTTGGTAAGCTTGTGATCCTTGTCCACAGCCACAAAGGGACTGCTTGCTATGCCATAAGGAGTCTGCAACACCACCGGGCAGGCACCACGTTTCCGGAGGAACTCCTTCACAGGATCCGTCAGCCCATGAAAGTAGTACTGGGGGCCTCCCGATGCTCTGCTCTTGTCCTTGGTCTGTTGAAGATGCATAGACATACCCGAGCATGATAACGACTTACTCACGTCCTGCCAAATGAAAATGCATCTACTGAACCTGCCGAATCGCTCATAGGATACCGCTCTACCATTTGAGCACGGCACCGGTGTCGGCGCTGGTGGCCATGGCGGCGTACTTGGCGAGGCAGCCGGTCTTGATTCGGGGCTCGGGGGGCTTCCAGGCCTTCTTTCGCTTGGCCAGCTCCTGGGCGGAGACCTTGACGTTCATCTTGTTGGCGGGGATGTCGATCTCGATGATATCGCCGTTCTTGAGCAGGGCGATGGGCCCGCCGACGGCGGCCTCGGGGCTGATATGGCCGATGCAGGCGCCGCGCGTGCCGCCGCTGAAGCGGCCGTCTGTGATCAGGGCGACCGACTCGCCGAGCCCCGCGCCCATGATGTAGCTGGTGGGGCTGAGCATCTCCTGCATGCCGGGACCGCCCTTGGGGCCTTCGTACCGGATGACCACGATGTCGCCCGCTTTCACCTTGCCAGCCAGAATGCCCTCGCAGGCGTCCTCCTGGCTTTCGAAGATGACGGCGGGGCCGGTATGGGTGAGCATGGCCTTGGCCACGCCGGCGGTCTTGATGACGGCGCCGTTGGGAGCGAGGTTGCCCCGGAGCACGGCCAGACCCCCGGTTTTGGAATATGCCTTATCGAGCGGGTGAATCACCTCGGGATTCTTGATCCTGGCGTCGGCGATGTTCGCGCCGAGCGTCTTACCTGTCACCGTCGGACAATCGAGGTTCAATAGGTTCGGGATCCGGCTGATCTCCTTGAGGATCGCGCTGACCCCGCCGGCGGCGTCCACGTCCTCGACGTGTACGCTGCTCGATGGAGAGACTTTGCAGATATTCGGGCAGCGGGCGGAGATCCCGTTGATGCGGTCGAGGTCGTACTGGATGCCCGCCTCGCCGGCGATGGCGAGCGTGTGCAGGACGGTGTTCGTCGAGCCGCCCATGGCCATATCGAGCACCAAGGCGTTGTCCATCGACTTGACTGTGATGATGTCGAGCGGCTTCACGTCCTTCTTGATCAACTCCACGATCTGCCGGCCTGCCGCCTTGTACAGGTCCTGCCGGCGCGGATCCACGGCGAGGATGGTCCCGTTGCCGGGCAGGGCCATGCCAATCGCCTCGGCCAAGCAGTTCATCGAGTTGGCGGTGAACAGGCCGGAGCAGCTTCCCTGCGTGGGGCAGCCCGCGCACTCGAGCTCATCGAGCTGGGCCTGCGTGATCTTGCCGGCGTTGAATTGGGCGACGCCCTCGAAGATGCTGATCAGGTCCACGGTCTTGCCCTCTTTGGTTTTGCCGGCCTTCATGGGCCCGCCGGAGACATAGATCGTCGGAATGTTCAGCCGCACGGCGGCCATGAGCATACCGGGCACGATCTTGTCGCAGTTGGCGATGCAGACCAAGCCATCGAAGCAATGGGCCTGGGCCATCGCTTCGACGGAATCGGCGACGATCTCCCGCGAGGCCAGCGAGTACTTCATGCCCATGTGGCCCATGGCGACGCCGTCGCAGATGGCGATGGTATTGAACTCGAACGGGGTGCCGCCGGCCTGTCGGACGGCGTCCTTGACGACCTGGGCCACCTGGTTCAGGTGGACGTGCCCCGGCACGACCTCGCAAAAGCTGTTGGCGATCCCGATGAACGGCTTGTTGATGTCGGCGTCACTCAGGCCGCATGCGTGAAGCAGCGCCCTGTGGGGCGCCCGCTGGAAACCCTTCTTGACGGTATCACTTCTCATTGTCGAAATTCTCCGAAAAACGCGCCATGTGGGGCGGGCCATGCCCACCTTCTTCCTTACATCTCCTCGATGGTCTGCTTGAGCCGGAGGATTTCCAGGGCCTGCTCGCCCACGAACTGCTTGAGCTGCGCGTTTTCCTGCTCCAACTCCCTGACGCGTTTGCCCTGATCCGCCTGGCCTTGGCCGCCTCCGTATTTCCTGCGCCACAGGTAGAACGTCGGCACGCTGACGCCCAACTCCTGGGAGGCGTCCTCGACTGAGCGGCCGCCTGCGATCTTGGCCTCCGCCTCCTGGAGCATCCGCACGACCTCTTCACGACTTCGCCGTTTCTTCTTCATCAAAATGTCCTTTCCGATGGTTTCTATTCCCAGATGGCGGGCGGAGCCCAACCAGCCCATTGTACGCGTATCATTGACGGTGTGCATAGCGCTAAGCGCGTGGGAATTCGAAGGCCAGAAGCAGCATCCAGACGGACAGGCCGATGACCGCCATCCCGGCGATCCGATACTGCGAGTTGGACCGAGATCGCCACCATCCGCCCAGATAGGCGAACCTCTCCGTCGTCGCCAACGCGAAGACCACGCCGATCAGAACGCACACGCAGCCCATGATCGCCGACACGACAGGCGTCTTCGAGAACACCGAGTGAACGAGGAAGCCCGAGCCGGGCGCCATCAATGCGAAGGCATTGGCGACCATCCAGGCTGAGCCTATCTCCTCCTCGACGTACTCCATGCACTTGCGGTAGAGGGAAGGGTCCAAGAGCAGCACCAGGCCGTCCACAAGGGTCGCACACGCAATGCACAACACGATAACGAGCATCCGCCGGCGCCTATTCTTTCCTGTCGGAAAACGTATTCACCTTGCTCACTTTGACTTGATCAATCCATGCAGCATCTTGTCCATAAACGCCAGAGCTGTCTTTTGAATATTCCCATTTAAAGCTATGATTTCCAGCAGAAATAGGATAGCTTGCTTTCTCCCAAGGAAGCTCTCCGCTCCATCTTCCCTGCTCTTTATTATCTATATAAAATACAAGCGGGTCAAATCCTTTTTCAATAGACACTCTTTTATAAAAACTCACTTCTCCATCAGCGCACTCATTCACTTTCCATGTAAGGCTTGTGCTTCCATTGTCATCAATTGCAGCAGACCTTACACAATAAGTCCCTTCATAAGGATTGCTAGAAACAACTTTCCATTGCGGCCATTGCCATTTAGACCAGTCATCCCCAAGTGCTCCTGATTCAAAGCCTTCAATAACATAAGGTATCTCTAGCAGTGTTGGCGCAGGATTTATCTTAGAAGCTTCATTAGGGCTCATTGCGCCATATTCATAGTATAAATCAAACCCATCAACAACTCCATCAGGGAGTCCAAGGCCTCGTGAGCCTGCAACATCCACATTTGTTGAGCCAGAAAATCCCTGGAACTCTTGAATAATTATATAATCATTAACATCAACAATACCGCTGTTATCAATATCCCCAAGCTTTTTGTTTGTGGATATAACCCAGTATGAATCAGGAATCCCTGAATTGTAGATGCCAGATAGCTGGCTTAAAGCAAGCCTTCCTGTATTAGTGGTATTTGCTACTGGATTCATCTCAATTATTTTCCTTACATCACGCACCGGAGAAGTGACCTCTTTATGCAAAGGGTCAACCTGCCAGATTGTAATTGGCTTTGAATCAAAAAAAGTTGTATCTTTTGGAAGTCCAGAAGGAAAACTGAACCTAAGTTCATGCATAGTAGGTGTCGCAAACTCAATATTTGTCCCATTCTTGTTTTCAACACTCAATTGCAAACTAGCATTGGTTGTATTGTTAAGAGGCCTTGCATCAACTTTTAACTCGTATTTTTGAGTCCTGTTTGCCCCATTTACTACTGAAACAATTTTTGAATTGTCCCAAAAGCTATAGCTTGACGGCTTTGCATAAACTACATCTTTCGCATCTTTTCCAGCCGATGCGTCAGCAAGATAAGTGAAAGTCCATTTTCCATTAGCTTCGTTTGAATATCCTTCTATCCAATTCGCAATAAATAGAGTATTAGAAGTTCCGCTGCCAGGAATAACAACTGGCCCTGTATTTGGGTCTGGGTCAACAACATTTGATGTAACAAAACTTTCCAAGTCGCCAACACTTGCTCCAGCAGAATTTCTTGCTTCTGCCTGAAAAGAATATGCAGTATTAGATTGTAGTCCAGAAACCCCAAATGTAAAGCCATCCCCATCATCAACACAGCAGCTCCAATTAGTAGATAAATGGCTGCCTCCATTTTTCCAATATGAAAACCTGTATTCACATTGCTCGCTTCCAGAAGGATTTCCATCCTCAATTATCTTGCCCTTTAGTGTTGCGCTGTTTGCAGATATGTTAGATGCAGATTCTGTATCCAAACTAGGAGCAACAATTACAGGCCCGCTTTGCTTCTCAAAAGTTATTTCAACAGTTCTTATAGTCTCTCCGCTTCCATAACTTCCAGTTAATGTTCCAAAATCTATGCCAGAAGTCTCGCGGGCATTTTCTCCATTTACAAAAACATCATAGCCTTCAAAGCCTGAAACTTCGATACTAAGATATTCTGGAGCGTTTTCCACCACAATTGACTCCCCTGATTTTGATATCATTGAGCAAGAAACAGTCGCAGAAGTTTCACTATCTAAAGGACGAACATCAGTTCTCAATTCTTTTGAATCAACATATGAAATAATTTTAGTAGTAACTTCACAATCGGGGCAAAACATAGGATAAAAAATACCATCATTATTATCAATCCCTTCCAAAGCACCAGAAATATGGGCCAAAGAATACCGTGAATTTCCTACGCCGTCAACAATATGATTGATTCTTACCGCACCTTCACTTGCCTTTGCATAATTAGCCATCATAAACGGCAAAGCAGCAGCCATTCCAGCTATTACAGCCTTGCTTTTTAAAACTTTTCCAAAGCTTTTTCCTGCAGCTAATAAGCTTTCTAATCCCTTTGTAATTTTTCCCATTCTATATATAGTGTGGTAGCGAGCGCTCTGTACGACAATATGAAGGAGTGATATGATAATGGGCGTTATAGTGATGGTCGTGACTGATTTCTGTATCTGTGACATAATATACTCCGTGTGAATATAATATGATTGATGTGATAGGTTGCATAGACTGACGATGGGTGGAGCCCACCCTGGACGTACTGATTTCAGTCGCCGCAGAGGGTGGGTGGGGAGCGGGACGATAGCCGTGGTTTCGAATGGATGACGAGTGTGGAGCCGGGGGATTGCGGCCGGGATGTGCCATCGGGCCGACCGGGCCGCCAGGAAAGGGCGTCCCCGCTCGGTCGCCGCCGTGAAGAGAAACATCCCGCCAAGCTGGAATATGCGTCGATAGTTCGGCATAGGAATATCCGCACATGCCCGGTCGTATGAAGGACTGCGCGTCCCTCATGTGACGACATCGGGGCAGTTGATGGCGGGCACAGCCCGCCGTACCGGAAATCCGTTTACGCGACGCTCGAAATCTCCCATATCATAGCAGAAATGCCGATACGATGCCAGCGAATTCAAGGATGTTGGTGGGCATAGCCCACCGATTCCCTGGGAGCGGAATAGAGAAAGATCGTTGTTCAGCCGGAGTGCCGGCCGTATAATTGCCGCGAGGCGGGGAGGGTACGCCACGGGGCACGTGAATTGGCAGGAAGGCTACATGGTAAGAATGGTCAAAGTCGGTATTATTGTCGCGGGGGGCCTGATCGGTTTACTGCTGGCGGCGTGTGGTTGCCGTAGCGAGAGTCGGCCGGTTTTGGGGGTTCCAACGGAGCCCGTAGCGGCGGCCATCAAAGCACCCAAGGACAAGACCAGCTCACAAGACACCCAGCCGCCTACTGCCGAGGCCCAAGCGCCGCAGGCTCAGGCCATTCCGAGTCAACCCGACGAATCGAAGCCGGCCGTGGATCTGACGCTGCGGTTCTCGCCAGGCCCGGCCGGTATGTACAAGGTCGTCGTGGAGCAGGGAAAGAGCGTCTCCTGGCAGGGGGCTGAATCCACAAAACCAAAGGGGTTCGAGGATGGGTACACGGACAATCGGACCGAGATGACGTTTGGGCAGGAGGTCCTGAGCGTCGATCCGGCCGGCGACGCGGTGGTTCGAATCACGATAGAGGCCGTGACGTACTTCAATCGCGTCCGCAACAAGGTGGGTGTCGATTTTGACAGTACAAGGCAGGCGGACCAGGGCAATCCCCTGGCCAGGCTCGTCGGCCAAAGCTACCAGATCAAGCTCTCCCGCCGGGGCGAGGTGCTGGGGATTGTGGAGGCCACACAGGCGCGATCCGCGATCCCGGAGAACTCCCCCGCCTCTCAGACGGCTCAGAGGATGCTGTCTGACGATGGGATCAGGGAGCGTCATGCCATCGCCGCGTTGGCGGCCCTGGAGGAAGACCAGGTGCGTCCCGGGCAGAGCTGGACGAGTATAAAGAGCTTCTCCTTCTCATGGATGGGCTCGAAGTCGTTCGAGCGGGTGTACACTCTCCGCGAGGTCTCTGAAGGCGACGGCGGGCGGCTGGCCGTAGTCGAGATGAAGGCGATCCCGGCCGCAAAGCAGGCGCAGGGACCGCCGGCGATGGGTCCATTTGCCGGTGCGTTCGACAACACGAGCAACTACGATGGGCGCTGCGTGTTCGAGCTCGGGAATGGCCGCGTTCGCGAGTGCACCGAGCAGATGCACTCGGAATGGGTCATGATGGACCCGGAGGCCGCCCAGAACGGGTCTGTACCGGGGGCCGTCAAGATGACGGCGACCTGGGCTTGGCGGCTTGAATTCGTGAAGTAAGGCCGATGTTGAAAGGAGAGAAGTTGAAGATTGGGTGTGCGGTTGTGATCGCGGCTGTGCTGGCGTTGTTGGGCGGATGCCGGACGCCCGGCGATACGTCGGGCCCGGGGGCCGGCCAGCCCGTGCTCTTCACGGTGGATTTTCAGCCGGGGCAGACGCTTCGGTACAAGTTCGGCTCGAGCAGGAAGATCACTCTGGACTGGGACCCCCACGCCGAATCCAGCGCCAGCCGGGTGCAGGAGCAATTGGAGCAATTGGAGATGGTCGTTGCCTATACGCCGGTCGAGGTGGACCCGTATGGGGTCAGCACGATCCGGGCGGTGTGCGAATCGGTGAAGACGACGCGAGGCGGCGGACCCGGCCGCCGGATGTTCGGGCCCGACGCCGTGGAATCCGCACAGGGCAAAACGGTCACGATCCAGGTGGACCCGCGAGGCAAAATCGCCGATGATTCGGAGTTGAAATCGCTGGTTCAGGAGATGGGCAAGAACGCGTTCCGGGGCGATGACGATCGCCGGCGGATCAAGGAGCCCGACATGATCGGCGATTTCGTTGCCAGCCAGTGGTTTCTTTGGGACGCCGTGTCGAGCATCGAGCGGCCCACCGGCGGCGTTTCGGCCGGGCAGACGTGGCCGTCGCAACTTCCCGTGCCGACGCCGATGGTGATGCGAAAGGCCCGGGACGTGACCTACCGGCTGGATGAGGTCCGCCAGACGGACCGCGGGCGGATGGCCGTTATCAAGAGCACGTACGCGCTGGCCAAGACGGCTCCCGCAAGCTGGCCGGTGCCCTACTCCGGGCGATTCCAGATGAGCGGCACATTCGGTTTCCTCAGTGGCTACCAGGTGTCGAGTCTCGAAGGCGAGGGGCAGGAGTCGTTCAACGTCGATGCCGGCCGGGTGGAGAACCGCTGGCAGAAGTACACGGTAGAAATAGACGCGTCTCTCCCCCCGATGGGGATTCAGGCGAATCCGCACATCCGGATCGAGCAGACCCTGACGATGGAGCGGATCGAGGACGAGAGTGGAACGGACACCCTGAAGCCGTGAGCAGCAAGTGCGTGTGAACTGGAGGTAACGGCACCTTGGAACAGAACAACCTGTGGGCTCCCTGGCGAATTCCGTACATCCGAGGGATTGAAAAGACCAACGACTGTTTTCTCTGTCACAACTGCATGCATCCGGAGCAGGATGAGGAGAATCTGGTCCTCTGGCGGACGGACAGGAGCATCGTGGTCCTGAACCGCTTCCCGTACAACAACGGGCACCTGCTCGTTGCACCGGCGCGGCACATCGCGGACCTGGGCCAGGCCTCGGAGGACGAGATGCTGGAGCTGATCAAGCTGGTGCGCCAGTCGCAGCGTGCGTTGTCGCAGGCGATTCATCCGCACGGCTTCAATGTGGGCCTGAACTTCGGCCGTTGCGCGGGGGCGGGTCTGCCCGGCCACATGCACATCCACGTCGTGCCGCGGTGGGACGGGGATACGAACTTCATGAGCGTCTGCAGCGATACGAAGGTCATCAGCCAGTCGCTGGAGGAGTTGCTGACTGAGCTGAAGAAGGTGAGTGCCGAGCACAGGCTGCCCTCGCTATAGAAGAGGCTTGTGCGAAGCGAGATAGGACCTATGGGACCCATAGAACCTATATTTGTTGTGGATGCCGCGCGCGGGTGCAGTTGTGTCTGACGGGCTTCAATCCTATGCTGTTACCGAGGCGGTGAGCAAGGGCAGGGCCTTTCCCGAGCCGTCTCATCCGTACCGCTGCGATTTCGAGCGGGACCGCGACCGGATCATCCACAGCTCGGCGTTTCGGCGGCTGGAAGGCAAGACGCAGGTCTTTTCCCCCGGGCTCGACGACTACTACCGCTCTCGCCTGACGCACAGCATCGAGGTCGCCCAGATCGGCAGGACCATTGCCAAGGTGCTCGGACTCAATGAGAGCCTCACGGAGGCGATCTGCCTGGCCCACGATCTGGGCCATTCGCCGTTCGGACACACGGGAGAACACGTGCTCGATGAGTTGATGGCCAACTACGGCGGATTCGAGCACAACGCCCAGACGGTGCGCATCGTGACTCTGCTCGAACATCCGTATCCCGCGTTCATGGGCCTGAACCTGACGTACGAGACCCTGCTGGGCCTGGCCAGGCACAAGGGTCGATATGACCTGCCCGATCATCGCACCCTTGCGGAGGTCAACTGCACGTTGGAAGGCCAGGTGGCCGATGTGGCTGATCGGATCGCATACGACTGCCACGATCTGGAGGACGGCCTGCGTGCCCGGCTGATCGAGGGCAACCAGATGCGGCACGTGCAGATCTATGTCGAGGCGGTCGGAAAGGTCGGGGTCGAGCGAATCCCGGACTGGACGATCCGGCGAACCCGCACGGCCAAGGCCATCACGGACCGGCTCGTCAGCGACTGCATCGACAACAGCCGCAGACAGATCGCCGACGCCGGCATCCGGACCGCCTACGACGCCTGCCAGCGAGCGGAGAACCTGGTCACTCTTTCGTCTGAGAGCGACCGGCTGCTGGTGGACCTCGAGCGGTTCCTGCACGCCAACTTCTATCGTCATGAGAGGCTCCTTGCCGCGACGGAAAAGACGAGAGGCTGGCTGACCGAGCTTTTCGAGCAACTCAGTCGTGATCCCCGGCGGATGCCCAGCTACTTCCGTGATTTCATCCCTGAGCACGGCCTGCAGCGGGTCGTCTGCGACTACATCGCCGGCATGACCGACCGCTACTGCCTCAAGCTCCTCGGCCAAGCCTGAGAACCGCCCAGGCCAACGCGCTAACCGCGTAAGAGTCTTTGCCACAGAGGGCACAGAGGACACAGAGAAGAAGTGAAGAAGGCGGGGAACGTAGGCAGGTAGGAGTTGCGCCGGCATTCCAGCCTTCCTGCCATTTCCCTATCTCGCCCTCTGTGACCTCTGTGTGCTCTGTGGCCCGCTTCTTTCTTCGCCACAGACGTGTGCGAACGGGCCTCTTGCAGGGTCCTGCCACCTGCGATAGACTTGCGGTGGTGAATCCTATGATTGAGCAGATTACCATCAAGAACTTCAAAAGCTTCAAGGACGTGACCCTTAAGCTGGGGCCCCTGAATATCTTCATCGGCGCCAACGCCAGCGGCAAGTCCAACTTCTTCGATGCCCTCCGCGTTGTCCAAGGCATCGGCTACGGCTTCGCGCTCTCCGAAATTCTCGACGGCAAGCCCAAGAGCGCCACAAGCGAAGTCTGGGAAGGTATCCGCGGCGGAAGCCAGATGGCTGGATTCGCGTCTGAGGACGTAGACCAACTCACATCGTTCGAGGTAGCGCACAACAGCGGCTTTGAGTACACTATTGCCTTCTCGGCCAATAAAGGGCGTATATGGGAGGAACGCCTGCATGTCTCTGGAAACAGCGTCTACGATTTCCGAGGAGGACGTACCGGTGGTATCTACACACCATCTGGTCCGCTGTTCTTCGGTAATAATCCTCGCGAGAAGCATGAGGCCAAGCGAGACCGTCCTGTGCTGATGCAGATAGCTGAGTTGACCCCCGGCTGGAGATACACGTCGCCTAACATGACTTCCCAGGACGTAGCGCACATCTTGGCTAATATGCAACGGATCGATCCGTCGCCTGCCCTCTTGCGTTTGTACTCGCAGGCATACGAGATCAAGCGGATGGGCGAGCATGGGGAGAACTTCGCTGCGTTGATTCGCATGATTTGCAGCGACCCTGCAACCAAGGAAGCCTATCTGAGTTGGCTGCGAGAACTGCGGCCGCGCGATGTGGATGATGTGGGTGTGTTGAAGGGCGCGCTGGGTGAACCGATGGTGATGATGAAGGAGAGGGGCCGTGAGTGGCCTGCGCCGGCTCTCTCGGATGGGACACTGCGATTTGCCGCGATAGCGGCGGCTTTCTTCCAGCCGGACATGCCCGGCATCCTCACGATAGAGGAGATCGAGAACGGCATTCATGCCAGTCGGTTGCGGCTATTGGTGGAGTTGCTGCGAAGTCAGGCGGCGGATGGCAAGACCCAGGTTATGGTCACAACGCATTCGCCCATCGTGCTGGCGTGGCTCAAGCCCGAGGAGTACGCGACGACATTCTACTGCAAGCGCGATGAGGAGACCGGCGAGTCGCGGATTGTTCCTTTGACTGAGATCCCGCGATTCGAAGAGATTGTCCGCAAGCAACCGATCAGCGATTTGTTTGCTGAGGGTTGGATGGAGACCGCCCTGTGAGCTTTCAGGTGCTCGTCATTCCTGAAGACCCGACCTACAACGGCTACATCCTCAAGCCCATCGTAGAGTGGATGCTGACTGAACTGGACAAGCCAAACGCGGACGTGACGGTGTTGACCAATCCCAAACTGAATAGCTACCCTCATGCTGTCAGCGCGATCCGGGGTGATCTTATCGACCGCTATAAGCACTTTCATTTGTGGCTGTTCCTCCCTGACGGCGACCAAGCGAGCGACTTGGGGCCTCTGGAGTGCGAGTTGGCGGGGCAGGGCGTACATCTCTTTTGCTGTGCCGCTGTGCCCGAAGTCGAGGCGTGGTTACTGGCGGGCCACAGAGATAAGCTGCCTCTTTCCTGGTCGGACGTTCGCCAGCACCCGCACTTGAAGGAAGATATCTTTGGACCCTTTCTCGCTCAGTTCGGCGATAACCGCAGCCCCGGCGGGGGTCGGGAACGCTTAGTTCGTGAGACGCTGACCAAATATCGAGGGCTCCTGTCGGTTTGCCCGGAACTCGCCAGCCTCGAGGATCGCCTCCGAACCTTTCTTCCCCAGGGTACGTGATACACCTATGAAACGATGGATCGCAACGTGTTTTGGGTTGGGGTGGCTGCCGGTGGCGCCGGGGACGTGGGGGTCGCTGCCGCCGGCGATTGTGTTCGGCGTGCTCATGTATTGCGGCGTGCCGGACGTCATAATTACGATTGTGATGGGCGTGCTGACGGTGCTTGGGTCGGTCGCTTGTTTGTGCTGTGCGCGGGCCTCGACGGCGGCAACGGGAAAGAACGATCCGGGTGAGGTGGTCATGGATGAATTCGCGGGGCAGGCCCTGACGTTCCTGGCCATGCCGCTTCTGGGGCCGCGAAATCTGTCCGGCGGCGAGAGTTTTTTGGTCGCCTTGCTCGGATTCCTGCTGTTTCGGGCTTTCGATATTGTCAAACCCTGGCCGATAAGAAGGCTGGAGCGATTGCCGGGCGCCTGGGGCGTGCTGATGGACGACCTGGCGGCGGGGGTCATCTCAGCGATTGTCCTGTACGCGGCCGTATTTCTCCTGGTCCGAGCCTAATCCGATGCAAATTGGTTGTTCACGAATTCCCATTGATTCAACAGGCATTGAAACGATAGACTATAATTATGAAGACAGTCCGTTACATCTATTGGCAGGATGAGGAAATGTGGCTGGGGTACTTGGAGGAGTATCCTGACTACATGACCCAGGGCCAGACGATTGACGAGCTTCAGGAGAACCTCAAAGACCTCCATGAGGAGTTGACGAGCGGACGGATACCCGGGGTGCGACGGGTAGCGGAGTTGGAGATCGCATGAAGCGAACGGACCTGATCCGGCGTCTGGAAAACGAAGGATGCACCTTGCTTCGCCATGGGGGGCGCCACGACTGGTATCAGAATCCGCGAACAGGAGTATGTCAGCCTGTCCCTCGGCACCGTGAGATCAACGAGCATCTGGCACACCATATTCTGGGCAAGTTGAAAGACTAAGCCGTCAGCAAGGGAGCGTGCTTGCTGCGTGATGTCGACGGCGCTCTCTCTCGTTTCCCTTTGACCTGCAACAGTCTTTGCGGTAGTGTCTCGGTCTTGTGTTACGAATGGCGGGGGGGGCGGCAGAGCCACGGAAGGTGTGCATGGCGAATGAGTACAGTGTAGAGGTTTGCAGGGAGCTTCAGGAGCGATTTCGCCGGGCCGAGGTGTATCGGCCGATGCGAGTCAGGCGATATGAGCCCGGCACCGAGTTGACGTATCAGGTCCGCGGCCTGGGGGACAATTGCACCGCGAGCGTTTCTCTGGCCATCGAGCGATTCGTGGGCGGCGGCTTTGCCGGCCAGGTGTACCGGGTGAAGGTTGTGCGGATCGATGGCGGGCGGATCGCCGGGCTGGAGGCCGGCGGCACCCATGCGATGAAGATCCTGATTCCGCCGTCGGGTTTCTCGTGCCTGTTCCGGAATGTGGTCTACTGGCTCGGCTTTCAGGGCCCATTCCAGCTCCAGGTCAATCCCGCGGCGGCCCGGGCCGGGGCACTGTGGCAAAAGATCATTCGACGCGGGGCCGGAATCAAGTTCGGCGATGAGCGGGCCGTCGTGGATATCTACGGCACGTTCGTGGATGAGCAGCTCGGCAGTTGCGGCGAGATGAGCGAGTGGGTGGATGGGCAAACGTGGCGATTGGAGGTGGATGACCGGCTGGACCTGCTGAAGCTCTGGAGCAGGGGCAAGGCCGTCGATGAAAGCCGGCTGGGATCGCCCGAGTACCGTGCCAAAAAGGTCTTCATGCGAGAGTTCATCGGACTGCTGCATGAGATGGGGGCCTACGAATTCGCCCGGCAGTATGAATGGTCCACCTGCAAGAGCCAGCCGAACTGCCTGAAGCGGCAGGGCCCGGACGAGGCTCCGGCGACCGGACTGGTCGCGGTCGATTTCCGTGCCGGGCTGGCGCTGCTGCCATTCTTGCCCATGAGCCCGGGCGATGTGAAGCTGATTCTCAAGGGTCTGGGCCGAGGGTCCCTCGTCCAGTTTGACCGGGGAGACCTCGACCGGCTGGAGCATTTCGTCACGGCTCATGGCGCCAAATTCGCCGATATGCAGGAAATGTTGGCGGAACTGAAAGCCACGGATCGCACCTATCGCGATTCGGTCCCCGACATCACCCACAATCACGTTCGGCTGCTCTACAGCGGCAGGCTGTGGGCGACGATGTTTGATAGTGCCGTGGCCGGTTGGAAAGTCAGGGGTTTCATTCAAGAAAGGTGTGAGGAGAAGCTACGGAGGAGCCGCATCCTGACGCTTCTATTCTTCCTGATCGGTTGTATCCCGTTGGTGGGCAGGACGTTCCAGCGTCTGTGGGGCCGGCAGGACTGGCGCAGGCACTACGCGGCGATGGTGAGCAGCTTCCACTACTTCGGGCAGGCCTTCCGGGCCAAGGTAGCCGAGAAGCTCATTGGATGGCATCGGGCGGGGCGGGTCGATGCGGAACGGGCATTGAGGCTGGCGGATCAGCCGTGGAGGTTCCTGGGGCACTGGCCCTTGTCCGTCCTGCCGGCGGGACTGCACCGGCTTCTGACGGATTGGCGGTTTGCCAGGGAGAAGGTCGTCTATCTGCTCGTTCGGCCGGTCCGGCTGTACTTCAATGCCCAACTCCGCGAGCAGTGGCTGCGGGATATGGTGGCGGAGGGGCAGAACAAGCACATGCTCAGCGACGACGATGCTCAGGCCATCCTGTCGCAAATCAAAGAACCCTACATCCAGAAGTATCTCAAGAGTCTGGCGGTGCATCTGTGCACATTGCCAATGACCGAAATCACGTCCGTTATCATAGCCACAACGTATGTGCTGATGCATCCTGATGTGCCGAGAGCCCAGGCGTGGCGCGTGGCCATCGCCGTGATCGCATTGTTTCAGGTTGTGCCCGTCTCACCCGGCTCGTTGGTCCGTGGGTTTTATGTGCTCTACTTGGTGATACGCGAGCGCAACTTCAAAGACTACAGCATCGCTCTGTTTGTAGGGTTCTTCAGGTACATTGGTTATCTGGCGTTTCCGATCCAGATGACGTACCGGTATCCGATCCTGGCTCGGTTCATGGCGGCACACTGGGCGACGGAAGCCGTGCACGTTGTTCCCGTGTTCGGCGAGCATGGCGCGTTGTTGGAGCACTGGGTATTCCGCCTGTTCTACAACTGGCCGCTGACGATCCGGCGGCGGATGCTGCGGCGGGCAGGCCTTCGGGCTTCGTTGAGGCCTCGATACTGGCACACGGGCTTGTGTGCTTTGGCGGCGGCGGGGGTGTTTGGACTCGTTGGCTATAGCCATTTCCGCCTCGCAGGCCATCTCCCTGCTTTGCGAGAACACTGGTCGCTCCTGATTGCCGTACCTCTGCTGTGCGGGACTTTGGTTACCCTGGGCAGTGGCGGGGCAGCCCTCGGCAAACGAATTGCCGCCGCCGCGATCAGTGGGATTCTGACCGCGGTTCTTGCGACACTTTTGTCGGCGGCGATAGCCGGAACGAGCCTGCCGGCCGACACTCATCTTGTTGTCGTGCAAGGCGTGTGGCGGGTGTTTATTTTCACGATCCTTTCTACCGTGGGAGCCGCCATAACAGAATTGACCCTGCCCGAGCCGGGGCAAGGCAAGGATCAGTCCGCCTCATCACGTCGGGCGGCGCCCTCCAGCCGCCACCCCATGCCGTAATCCTCCTGTCTCAGGGCCAGGTCTTATCAGAAATTCTTATGGAATTCTTCAGAAGCTCGCGTTTGTTGGAAGTACGGGGAACAGTGCGGGCGTGGCGAAAAAGGCTCCAAGCGGCCGCAATTTGGCAAAATTCCGCAAAACCGGGCAATAGAATTATCGCGTTCAGGTGAAAAACATTGGCAAAACCGTCTTGGGTCGTATAATGGTACAGGATGGGTCGGCGGGGTCCCTTGTCTGGATGCTTGCGTGGCTCATGGGATGTTCACTATGGAAGTTCTGTGGAGCGTTTCTCTTCCATGTCGGTCGATAGCTACAGCTCTCTATGCGATGATTTCTATATTGATATGTTCGTCAACACGGAGCTGGATCTGCCTGCAGAGCGGGATACCGTTCTGACGTTCTTCGATCGGATTCAGAGGCAGTATCCGCGCATGGGCCGATTCGTTCGACGCGACAACAATGAGTATTACCTGGAAGAGGACCATGGGTCGGGGCAGTACCGCTGGGTCAGCCTGGAGGTGGACCGCATCGGCTCCGGCGTGGTCAACCCGGCGAGCTTCGAGGAGGCCTATCAGCAGGACAAGCTGATCCTGGAGCTGATCCCGTACATGCTTGGCGTGACCCCCCTGGATGTCGATTCGCTCGATGTGACGTTCGCCATGGATTTCGACTGCGCGGGCAACCACGACGAGGTGATCGCGGAGGCGCTGTTCGGCGACAGTGCGTTCGGCTGCCTGCTGGATCTGCCCAACAGCAGGCCGATCGTCTTTTCTCCCGCCATGGTGATCTCGCTGGTGGAGAATGAGCGGACCCAGGTTCGCGTGTGCATCGAGTCCAAGACAAGCATCTACGAGCCCGGCGAGAAGGACGCCGGCCGCGATGAGTCGATCAGCCTGACGTTGACCGTACGCCAGTATCCCCAGACCGATGAGCGGTTCGATCCCGCGGCGTCGTTCGAGCGGCAATGCCAGCTCGCGGAGGAACTCATGGCGGAGAGAATCATCCGCCACTTCGTGCAGCCGCTGACGGAGGTCATCGCGCAGCGAAGATCGACGTGAGTAAGGAGGAGGACTTCTTCAAGCAAGCCGAATCTCCATTTTGTAGAAGTCCAGTTGAGAGGACCCGAGATGACGATTGAGGCGCCGTACAGCAAACACAACAAGAGCGGCTTCAAAATCTACATCGTATTGTGTGTGGGGGCGGCCGTCATTTTCGCCTACGATGGGTACTTGAGCAAATACCCGTGGTCCCTGCGCCGCAAGTTCTTCGAAGAGCACAACAAAGTGGTTCTGTTCCGCACCGGCGCCCAGTTCCAGAAGGACCTGGACACCGGCCCGATTTCCCAGGAGTTGCGGCTCAAGTTCGCAGAGGCGAAGGCCCCCCTATCTGACGTGCCGGCCATCTCGGTCGAAGAACCCGGCCGCAGGTGGGTGATCGCCGATCAGGCCGGGAAGTATTCCGTTGCCAAAGAGGAAGCTGGACTGGTTGTCTACAGAGAGGGCCCCGATGGAACGATGCTCTTCAACATCATATCGCCTTTCTTCTTCGTCGCCGGCGCCGTTGTCTTTGGCGTGATGCTCCGGCTCCGCAAGGATGTGAAGCTTGTGGCCGACGAAACCGAGCTGATCGTGGCCGGCAGGGAGAGGATTCCGTACGACGCCATCGACAGGATCGACAAGACCTATTTCGAGAAAAAGGGCTTCTTCACGGTCGTCTACAAGAAGGATGGCCGCGAGGTGCACCGCAAGCTGAGCGACCGCGACTACGACAACCTCAGCCCCATCCTCGACCACCTGATCGCCAAGATCACGTAGACCGGATTCCTCTCCGCCAACCCGCCGCCAATTGGCTTTGTTTTGCACAATGGGTCCTCGGCTCCTCGCGAGCGGGGGTGTCATCGTCGGTCCATCGCCTATTTCTGCCATTGCGAGAACCGTAGCAAGCCTGCCCTCGCGAAGGCGGGGGAAGCAATCTCGGCCGCGAGAATTGGCTTTGTTTTTGCAGACGCCCAATCCGAATTCTTCTCTCATAACCTTTTTTATGAGCAGCAGTTAGCGTTCATATGGCTCCCGGCAAATGGCATGGTTCAGCCTCGCGCGGGCCAGGGGAACACTCGTACTCGCCGCGATACCTGATGCGGATGTCGTAAAGCCTTTCAGTACAACGTTTTACGAATTCTGGTACACTAGGCGATCAACAAAGAGTGTTACCCTCTTCTGAACCAGGCCCGGCAAATTGGCTTTGTTTCGCACAGTCGTCCGTATAGTTCCCTCCTGCCTACCGCCTGCTGCCCACAGATTGGCTTTGTTTTGCATAATCGGCCGTGCGCCGACCTTGGGGCCTCTCGGCGTTACGCTCGTGGAGACTCTCCTGCCCGAGGGACCGGTTGGCGAGGATGTACCCGTCATTGGTCGTCGCCAGATTACCCAGATTGACTACTTGCCCGCATTTCTCACGAAAGACGGGGAGTCTGGATCATTCCGGTTTCGAACTTGTCTCGGATTTCGAGCTTACGATTTCGGATTTGTCGGTCTCTCGCGATTCTCTATTCAGTTGTTTCACGATCTTACGGAAGCCGAGTTTCTGCGTCAAGTGAAATTCCCGAGAATGCTGAGATTTCTGCCGGGCACTCACTGACGTTGCTAAGCCCTTATTCGACAGTGCCTTACGGCGCCCCCGCGAAAGACCATGAGATCATCCGCAGATTAGGCAGATTTCACAGATTGACCCGGCTTGGTCTCCGGCCGGACGCCGGACCTGCCCTTCCACACCTTCACCGTCCAACGCTCATACGCGCCGGCCCGCCACCCAATCGAGTATGGTGTCCGGGGAATTCATCCAGCGATGAATTTCAGAATGACCTCTTCTCGCATACGACTCTGCAATTGCTTCCCAGATTGTTGCGAGTTCGGAGGGGGAAGATACCGTCTGTTTTCCGCAATCGGTCGTACAACTCTCGAAACCAAAGAGAACCCGTGATTGGCAGCAAGTTCAGTCAGACCGTCGGAATTCCTTATGAACACCCCACGAACAGACGAATCACCAACGACAAAGATGGCATGTGCATTTCTTTTGAGAACTCTTGCACATTCTCTCAGGACATTTCTCATATCGTATGCGTAGTGTCTTACCATACCCATTCGACGGTTATCCGAGTCGTTCGATTTGGCCATTACCTTGATCGCGTTGAGTATGGCACCGTCAGTCCTTAAGCGATGTGAGATCTCCGATCCTATGTTTTCAGATCGAAGCCGTCTAATATCTTCAATACGGTGTCCCATCCACACAAGAGAGAGCTTATGGCCACGCAAGTAATCAATGGCATTCAGGTATGGGGGTGATGTAATGATCATATCTACACTATTCGATTCGATGGGCAAACACCTTGCGTCGCCAAAACGTACATCAGCCGCAGGATAGCTTCCTTTGGGCTCATCGCCGACCTGGAACGGAGAGTTCTGCGCGACTTGCTCCACTGCTTTCTGAAACGTATCAAAGCAGCGAATTGGTGCCACTTTGTATGCCTTGTGTGGACGGCTGTGCGAAACATCCATCGCAAGCGAAACACCAACGGACTTGGTGATGATCAGACGCTCTCGCCAATAACCCAGTGTTGCTTGAGACCGTCAGCATCCATCCCCTCTCCATCATCAATTACTGAGATCGTTGCGTCTGGGTCGTGCAGATCCGGTGAAAGAATGATATGCACGTTGCACGCACCCGCATCGAATGAATTGGATACGAGTTCTTCCACTGCTTTGTTGGGGCTCGAATACAGGCCCTCCGAGAAAAGCTTGATGATCCGATGACTGATCTTGACATTGATCTGGTCGGTGCTGCTCCCGACCACCACAAATGTTTCCCGATTTCGGCCTGCAGTTTCAGAATTCATTGTTTTGCATCCCGTCTGTCGTCGTGCGTTCTTATCGACCTGCACAGATCCTGTGAGCCGAGCCTCCGCCCGCATCCGACCCTTGTTTGCCGAATTGCTGTCGCCGCAGGTGGAGTGGTGGGCGGCATCTGTCTTGTTAGGCCCATAGACCACCTGCCATGTCATCAGGACCGCGCCGCCAGTATCGCCAGAATCCCGCCGGCAGCCAAGAAAAAAACGGCAAGAGATCGGTGATGCAACCTTAGCATGGCAAGGGGATAATTCAACGAGAAGTAACGGTTCCGGGTACTTCTTTCGGCCGGGGGACTGTTGATGACAGTCGCCGAGGGAGGGCTTCCTGCTACCCGTGGGGGCAGCCCTGACGGCCCGCGAAGTTTAGCCGCACACGCCCTGTCTGGCGCCTCCGGGGCAAAATGATTTGACCGCAGGGGCCCGCGCGAGTGAAGTCCGAGTACGAGTGCATCCGTGCGAAGCCGTGCTGACGGCCGAAGTCGCTGTCCTGGTTGGCCAGGAGAATCCTCGCCAGGAACCGATCCTGGACTCGCTCGCAATGCGGCAACCCTTTCAGGAATTGCCGCAACTGCCATTCAGCGTGCCATACCGCCACACGTGCGACCGAACGCGTCACTGCACGGGGAATCTCTCCTATGGGGATAGACATGCGCTCTCTAATCCCGGGTGACCGACCTGAATGGATACGACCTCCAACTCAACGGACGGCTCTCACGTCAGCCCGTCCACTCTGACAGGCTGCCTTTGAGTTTCTTCATGCACGCAGGACATTCATAGGGGATAAACGATCGAATTGCAAGCCTTCGCCGCATCGATCTTCCTACCCGCCCCGTTCATACCCGCCCGCAATCCAGACGGCGAGATCGCGAAAGAAGGCATCTTTCTCATGGCTGAATTCCAGGATGTGAGTAGCGTTGGGATAGATCGTCAGCCTTTTGTTCCTTGATGGGACGCTGTGAAAGAAGGCGGCATTCCGCTCGTTGTTCGATATCCTGTCTCCGGCGGCCAGTGCCATGAACAGCGGGGCGGTGAGCTGGCGTTTCTTCCTCTTCAGATGTCGCCGGGCCCGAAAGCTCTCGAAGCAGAATCCTGCGGACAATTCGTGCAGCGAAAGAGGATCATCCCTGATGAGCCGGTGGTCCGCTTCGAGACCGGCCAGGTCTTCCGGCTGCAGCGGGAAGGGCACGGAATGTGCGGCCGCAACGATCCGCAGCATCGCAATCTGCACTCTCTTGAGCGGGGTGACCGTCGTCCACGTATAGATGCCGGGCGTCGGGAGGATCAAGGAGTCCACCGCGTCGGGGTGGCAACAGGCGAAAACAGCCGCGGGAATGGCCCCAAAACAGTGGCCGAGGATGTGTACACGCCTTTTGCCATGCCGTTCCATGGCGGCAGCGGCGACCGTGCGGGCCTCGTCAATCATGGTGTGGAAGTGGGTAATATGGCCTCGCATGTCCCGGCTCAGCCCGGAACCTCGGCGGTCAAAGCTGTAGACCGGGTGGCCCAGGGAGGCAATGAAACTCGCCGATTTCGTGAACCAGCCGGAATGGCTGCGGATCCCGTGGAGCATCACGAGGGGCGTTCCTTCTCCGTCGGGGCCGAAGACCCGCACGGGTATATCCTCGCCGTCATCCGCCCTCATGTACTCGACGCGATGTTCTCTACACTCGGCTGCCATATCTAACCGGGCCCAATGCGATCTCTGCGTACGGTCCACAGCCGCACTCTGTTCTCATTGATGCGGACACCGAGCCCGGGGCCGCTCGGGACTCGCGGCATCCGGCCCCCAAAGCCGAATTGCAGGACCGGCTGTGCCACGTCTTCTCTCAGAAGGTGCCGACCGAAGCATCCTTCAAGGTACGTGACATCCGAAAAATGGGAGCAGAGGGCAAGCTGTGCGGCCGAGAGCATCGACGTTTCCCCGACTTGGCAGCCGACCTGGACCACCAACCCCGCCTCTTTTGCCTGCCGGCATCGGCGCAGCGAGGCCACAAGACCGCCGCACTTGGAGATTCTCACGTTGACCGCAGTGCATGCCTTGCCTTCGACAAGACGCCGGAGGGAGTTGCCATCGCTGAGGCTCTCATCCGCCATAACGGTCAGGCCGGTCTGCCGGACCGGACGTGCCATATCGTTAAGTGCATCGGCCGGCAGTGGCTGCTCAAAACAACGCACGCCCAACTGGGACATCTCGTGCATGGCTTTCACGGCCCCCTTGAAATCTCAGGCCATATTGGCATCAACACGTATGTCCGCCTTGCGGCCCAGCACCGTCCGGGCTGTTCTCACCGCAGCGAGGTCACACTCCCGGCCCACTTTCACTTTCACCTGCCGCAGTCCATACAAACGAAAGAGAAGGCATGACTTTGCGAGCCTGCCCACCGGCCCATGAGTCAGCACGCCGCTGTAGGACGATAGCATTGAGTTCGGGCCGAATGCGTGGCCGCAGGCATCCAGCAGCGCCAGGTCCGCTGCACACCAGGCTGCGGTTTGCGGCACGTCCGGAGCAACCCAGTCGGCGGGGGCTTTGCCGTCGCAACGGTCGAGGAACGCCCACACATCAGCGTAGGAAGCAAACTCCATGCCTGTCAATCTGGGTAGAATCCGGTCACGCAGGAGATCATAGGTGCTGTCGCGGCTCTCGCCCGTGACATAGGTTCGGGGCAGACACTCCCCGAATCCAGTTGCGCCGCCATCGGTCGTGCATTTCACAAGAACGCTGTCCGATGCACTGCGGCTCGCGGCCGAATGACGGAATGCCCTGCGAAAGGGCAAATCGACCGCAAAGATGTCGAACGATACTATCTGCACCCGTGCTACCCAAGTACCCATTTCACTGGTTTGCCCTATCATAGTGATAGCCAGTGAAGATTCAAGTCCCGCTGGTGGGTTCAACCGCTCTCGGCGGGGGTGGGCTGCAGTAGGACATTTCCGCGGCCGAGCAGGGTGCCGGTGGCGCGGGCCACTCGGACCTGGGCGACCTCGTATTCGGCGAACGCGCGAATCCGCCGCAACTGGGCGTCGGCCAGACGCGATGCGGCGAACAGCACGTCGGTGCTTGTGCTCATGCCGAGCTGGAACTGCTGCTGCTCGACCTGGTAGTCGCGATAGGCCGTCACCGCGCCTTGCTCGGCCGCCAGGATTCGTCGCCAGTTCTGCTGCAGCCCGTCCACGGTCTCATAGACCTCCTGTCGCACCAATTGCTCGATTCTCTCCCGGTCCGCCTGATTCCTGACCCGCTCGAGCCGGGCCCGTTGCAGCCGGGCCTGGGCCGCACGGTTGCCCAGCGGCACGATCGCCGATATGCCGACCGAGTGGTCCTCGGTAGGGCGGTCGAAGACATTGTCAAAGGCGCGGCCTGCCGTGCGCGCCTGCCCGGCGGCGGCGTACGTGTAGTCGAGGTCCAATCGCGGCAGTGTATCGTTCTTGGCCAGTTCCACGTCAAGATCGCTGATCGCCAGGCGCAGTTCCAACTGGATCATCTCCATCCGGTTGTCGAGGGCGGATGCCGTCAATGTCTCGGCGTTCAGGTCCATGCCCTTGGGATCGGGGTCCGTCAGGGGGACAATCGCCGCCTCAGAGTTCAAGGGCATGTCCCGGCGGTTCATGATCCGCTTGAGGTCGCGCTCGCGGTCGCGGACGGCGGTCTCGGCGGCAATCACATCCTCCAGACGGCTCGACAGGCCGGCCTCGGCCCGCACGATCTCGAACTTCGGCGCCGAGCCCGCCTCCACCTTGTTGCGGGCATGGCGCAGTTGGTCCTGGGCCAGCTTGTACTGCTCGCGGCGAACGTCCAGTTCCTTACGCGCCGCGTAAAGTTGCCAGTAGGCGACATCGACGTTAGCCAGGATGTAGATGGCGGCCAGCTTCGTGCCGGCGTCCACGATCCCCTTCTCGTAGGAGGCGATCCGGATGGACTGTGTATTGATCCGCGTGCCCACGCCCCGCAGCAGTGACTGGATGACCGAAACACTGACGGCGGCCTCGGAGACACCGGAGTCGTCGCTGCGAAGCGGCACGCTCGTCGTGATCAATGTCCCCGTCGCCAGGGGCTTCTCGATGCGGGCCTCGTATGTCCGGCTGGAGAACGGATTGCCGCCGGGAGTAAGCTCGGCCCTGTCGTATCGGGCCGAGCCGAGGAAGACCGACTCGAATTTTGCCCGCTCAATATCCACGGACTGCTGGGCGATCGACGGGTCCACCAACTCGACCTTCAGCTCCAGATTGTTGGCCAGCGCCGCGGCGCGGACCTGCTCCAGCGTCAGTTCCACGGCCGGCCGCACATCGTTGGGCTGGGTGACATTCCTGGCCAACTGCTCGGTGGCCTCTTTGATCGTGACCGGCTCGGACTGCGACTGCTCCTCGAGCTCGACCGTCTCAATCCGGTTCAGCTTCTCCGCCAGGGCCTTCAAATCAGGCTCGCGCGCCCTCTGCGATTCCGAACAACCCATGAGGCCAAGCGCCAACCACAGCCATCCGGCCCACGACCCAATATTCTGGACTACGACGCGATGTTTCATATTGTCACCTATTCATGTCTCAGTGCCACCATAGGATCGATGCGTGCGGCCTTCCGGGCGGGGATGTAGCCGGCCAGAAGGGAGGCGGCCCCGAGCAGGACCACGGTCACGACGATGCTGACCGGATCAGCCGGGCTGATACCGTAGAGAAAACGGGCCGCGACTTTGGCCACCGCCAGTCCCAGCGCCAGCCCGATTGTCAAGCCCACCGTCATCAGCAGCAGTCCCTCGCGCAGGACCATGCCTATGATATTCCCCTGCGTCGCCCCCAGGGCCTTGCGAATGCCGATCTCCGAAGTGCGGGAGGCGACCATGTAGCCCTTGATCGCGTAGATGCCCAGCGCCGCCAAGAACAAAGCCGTTGCCCCGGCCGTCAGCCCTAAACGAGCCTCTTTTCTCGCCTTCTCTACCGAGTACTGGCTATCATGTATCTCGGCCAGGGTTTTCACCCATTTGACCGAAATCCCAGCATCGACTGCATGAATCTCCGCAATAAGGCGCTGACGCAGACCATCCACCAATCCCTTGTTCGCAACATGCAGATAAAGGTGTGGGGGCAGCCTATCCGATTTGTGGGGTTCATACACCTGGGCATGGACCTCCCTGTCCTCCACGTTGGGCAGGTGGGCGACGATCCCGACGACTCGGTAGGGACCGTCCTCCTCCTTGCTGTACAGGCCCCACTGGACGAAACACCCCAGAGCGCCGCCGTCCGGGCGAAGCTTGCGCGCCAGGCTCTCGTCGATGATCGTGACCGCTTCGGCGTCCGGGACATAGTCCAACCGGTTGAAAAGCCGCCCCTGCAACAGCGGGATCTCCATGGCCGTGAAGTAATCTCGACCGACCCAGGCGATGGCAGCCTCACGTGCAAGAGGTCTTTCGGACTCTGACTGGTATTTGCCAATCACTATCGGTCCACCCCCTCCGTAGAACACTTTGGCCGATGTGCCCAACGCCTTGACCCCCGGCAGGGACGCCAGATGATCCGCCAGGGCCGCGCCGATCTGGCGCGGCCTGACCGGGTCATAGCCGGCGGAATCCGGATCGATCTCGACGACCAGCTTGTCCTCCAGGGAGAAACGCGCTTCCGGTTTCGCTATCTGCAGGGCACTCCGCGTCAGCAGCAGCGCGATGAGCACCAGGGCAACAGTCAGGGCGATCTGACCTGTCACGGAGACAGCGCCTCGCTTTCTCTGAGGGGATCCCAGCACACGGCTGCCGGAGGCCTTCATCTGGCCGACAATATCACTCTTGGACAAACGCAGAGCGGGTTTCAGACCAAACAGCAGTGTGGTTATCACGCACAAGCCCAGTGTGCCCGCCAGGACACGAAGACTCAAAGCGCATCGAAAGGCTGTCGCACGCGTAAAATAAGGGACTACCCAGATATTCATAATACGCGTACCCCATACAGCGAGCAGAACGCCGAGAACGCCTCCCCCCAGCGCCAGCAGCAGAGACTGAATGAGCAACTGCCGGATGATACACCAACGGCTTCCACCGAGCGCCAGGCGGGTGGCAATCTCACGCTGTCGCGAAGCCCCTTGCACGATCAGCATGTTCGCCAGGTTCAGGCAGGCGATCGCCAGGATGGTCGCAGACACCGCCATCAACACCCCACTGGCGACAGTCCACTCCTGAAGCTGTGCTTCAAAGTCACCATAGAGCTGCATCCGCCCCGGCGAGCGCAGGTTGATCGAGGACAACTGGCTCCAGCGCTGCGGATATTCCCGTTTGAATTGCGGGATCAGTGCGTTCAACTGTGTCTGGGCCACCGATAGAGTCGCCCCCGGCTTAAGTCGTCCGACAAGGTTGAGCCGCAGGTCTTTTTGTCGGTCATTCCAGGTGGGGTCAAACCTCACCACGGTCCAGTAGCTTCCCAGCGGCAGCCATAGTTCAGGACCGATGAACGTGACACCACTAAAGCCCTCTACGGCCACACCCACCACCTGGCAGGGCGTGCCATTGAGGGTTATATACTCACCGATGAGCTTCGGATCGCTCCCCAGGCGCTGCCAAAGATTATGGCCCAGAACTACGACCGGAGCGCTGCCCCGCCGCTCCTCCTCGGGCAGAAAGCCCCGTCCCCGGACCAGATTGTCCCCCAGACCGGTAAAGTAGTTCGCCGACACGTATCGGGTCCTAACGTCCCGGGCCCAATCCCCATGAACCAGGTTGGAAGACAAGCCCGTAGCGCCGATATCCTCGGCCATGAGGTCGCTGAAGGCCAAACCACTATCACGGAGGGTGAGATACTCAGAATAGCGAAAATATTCATATCGGTCGTCGTTGATCGATAAAACCGCCAACTGTTCGCGAGCTTTTACCTTCCGCGGCGGCTGAATCAGCAACAGATCGGAGACACTGAACATGGTCGTATTGGCCCCGATGCCGATGGCCAGGGTAACCAGAGCAATGGCCGTGAACCCAGGCTTCTTCCTCAGCATCCGCAGTCCGTACCGAATGTCCTGCCATAGTGCTTTCATAGTCCGCTCCTATTCATACCTCAGCGCCGCTATCGGATCGATCCTCGCCGCCCGCCGGGCCGGAACGTAGGCGGCCAGCGTGGCCGTGCCCACCAGAAATAGGGAGACACACACAAAGGTCAACGGGTCCGTTGGGCTGACATCGTACAAAAGGCTGCGGATCACACGCGTGAGAGCCAGGGCCGTTGCCAGACCAACCATAATCCCAATCAGTGCCACGACGAGCCCCTGCCCCAGAACCGTCTTCATCACGTCGGCCCCTCGGGCGCCCAGCGCCATGCGGATGCCGATTTCCTGTGTACGGCGGGAGACCGCATAGGCGGTGACGCCGTAAACGCCTATGGCAGCCAACGCCAGGGCAACGACGGCAAAAGCGCTCAGGAACAGCATGTTGAAACGTTGCGGCGACACGTGCCCCGCGATCTCCTCGTCCAGAGGGATAATCTTGCCGATGGTGATCCCGCTGTCAGCCGCCAGCAATTCGCTGCGCAGGGCCTTCATGATGCCTCGGGGGTCGGAATGCGTCCGGAGCACGAAAAGGCCCCAGCCATAGCCCGCCTGAAGATAGGGGACGTAGGTTTCCAGATCGGGCGGACCGCCTTTGAACCAGGTGAAGTGCTTCGCATCGCCCACCACCCCCACGATCAGATAGGGCAACGGAGTCATGGTTGTGCCCCCCTCTTTGGCGCGTGTCTCCCTCATTTCCGTGAGATAGGTGCCAACCGGATTGCGATTCGGCCAGAAGCGTCGCGCCATCGAGTCGCTGATGATGATCACCGGAGTGCTGTCCGCGCGATCCTGGTCCGTGAAATACCGTCCTTTCAACAGAGGGATCCCGAGGGCGCGGAAGTAGTCGGCCGAGATCGGCCGCCAGCGTATGCCAGAGAGGCCTACCTGGTCGTTGGTGTCGTTGACCTGGGCGAGCGAATAGCCCTCGATCTGGAAACGACGGAAATTGCCACCGCCCCACGCCGGAGACTGATCAGAGGCCGCCGCGAATTCGACGCCGGGCAGGCTTCTCAGGCGCTCCAGCGCCCGCTCATAAAACGCCAGACGCTGCTGGGGCTGCGAATAGGGAGGCCGGCTTTCATACAGGCCGATTTCTGCCGTAAGGACATTCGCCGGCTTGTAGCCCAGGTCGGTGTTCAGGCGTGCGTAGCTGTTGACCAGCAGACCGGCGCCGATCAGCAGCACGAACGCGATGGCGATGTCGAGGGCGACTAGGGCCGAGCGGATTCTGGCGAAGCGAAGACCCTGTCCCGGCGTCCTGCCCGTCGAGAGCGACTGATGCAGGTTTGCCTGGGAGGCCAGGACCGCGGGCAAGATCCCGAAAAGGGCGCACGTCAATAGCGACAGGGTCGTGACACAGACCACGGTCCTGGCGTTGATCCGGGAGTCGATGAACCACGGGATCAGCTTCTGAATATATTGTGCCAAGTGCCAGGAACTCGATGTGGACCTCAAGGCGCCGACCAGACCGAGGCCCCAATAGGCCAGCAGCAAGCCGAGGGCGCCCCCGAGGAATGACAGCAGGACGCCTTCTGTGAGCAACTGCGCGATCAGGCGCCGGCGCCGGGCGCCCAGGGCGGCACGCACGGCGATCTCCCGTTCACGCTCGGCTGAGCGGATCAGCAGCAGGCCGGCCACGTGAAAGCAGGCGATCAAGAGCACGAGGGTGACGATGCCCTGGGTGATCAGCAGCGTCTGGCGGGTTCGCCCATTCTCGGCATTGTACTGTTGGGTGACGGGGATGACCCGGACGGTCGTGCCGGCATTCGCCTCGGGGTACACCTCCGCCAGGCGGCGGCCGATGAGGCTCATCTCGGCCTGGGCCTGAGTCATCGTCGCACCAGGCTTCAGACGCCCCATCGCCCACATGTACCCGTAGCCGCGATGTGTCAGCATGTCCTGCCCAACAAATGGCAGCAAAGGCAGCCATACATCGCGCTCACCACGGTCGGCGTATCGGAAATCGGCTGCCATTACTCCGACCACGGTGTGCACCTTGTCATCCAGCACCACGATCTTACCTACGACATTCGGGTCACCGCCAAACCAGCTCTGCCAGAAACGATGGCTGATGATGGCGACAGGGTCGCCGCCCAGTTCGGCCTCTTGGCGTACAAGGATGCGTCCCAAGGCGGGTTTGATCTGCAACAGGGGGAAGTACTCTGGCGTAACCGCCAACCCGAGAACTCTTTCCCGCCGGGTTTCGGTGGTCGCTGTCAGGTAGCCTGCCGTAGTCACTCCCGCGACATGCTCGAAGACCGTGCTCTGGTTCCTCCAATCGACGACGTTCAGGTAGGAGGTGCTGTCACTGTAAGAGTCGTCGGTTGTCTTGCCTGGAAAGAGATACACAAGGCTGTCCGGGTTTTCATAAGGCGGCGGGCGGAGAAGCACGGCATCGATCACGCTGAGCATCGTCGTGGTCGCACCGATGCCGACCGCCAGGATCACCACGACGACAGCCGTGAAGCCCGGATTCCTTGCCAGCATCCGGGAACCGTATCTGATGTCTTGCCAGATCGTGAGCATGACACTACTCCTTGTTCAAATGAACCGGTGGGGCGAGCCCCACCCTACGTGCTGATTCATGATTTGGGCTTGCCCGCAGGAGATCTCCGACCCTCCGCGGCAAATCGTAAATCACAAATCGTAATTCGTAAATCAGGGCTCCTTCTCCATCCAGCCGTCTTTGAGCCGGATGATCCGTTTGCTGTAGGCGGCGTACTTGTCGTTGTGGGTGACCTGGATGATCGTCGTGCCCTCGTGGTTGAGCTTCTTGAACAGGTCCATAATCGCCTCGCCCTGGCTCGAGTGCAGGTTGCCGGTGGGCTCATCAGCGAGCAGGAGCTTCGGGTTGGCGATGACCGCCCGTGCGACGCCGACGAGTTGCTGTTGGCCGCCGGAGAGCTGGCTGGGAAACAGGTCCTTCTTGCCCACGATGCCGAAGCGGTCGAGCGTATCGCAGACGATCGAGGCACGCTCGGAGGCCTTGATGTTCCGGTAGGACAGCGGGACATCCAGGTTCTCGTAGACCGTCAGGGAGTCGAGGAGGTTGAAGTTCTGAAAGACAAAGCCGATGTACTGCTTGTTGAGGGCAAGCCGCTCTCTGGGCTTGAGCGTGTGGACCGCCTGGTCGAAGAGGTAGTACTCGCCCTCCCAGCCGCCGTCGAGCATGCCGAGGATATTGAGCAGCGTGGTCTTCCCGGCCGCCGAGGGCCCCATGAAGGTGACAAAGTCGCCCTCCGCCACATCCAGATTGATCTGTCGCAGGACATAGTTCTTTCCCGCACGCGTTTCGTAGCACTTCTCGATGTTCTTCAGTCGAATCATAGTCACAGTTCCCAATCTCCTATTCTCAGTAGTCGGTAGTCAGTAGTCGGTAGTCGGTTCTCGATTGCCGGCTTGCGGTCACCGGTCTTCTTGCCGACGACTGACTACCGGCTACCGACTACCCTCTATTCATGTCTCAGCGCCACCATCGGATCGACCTTCGCCGCCCGGCGGGCGGGGAGGTAGCAGGCCAGCAGGGTGACGGCGGTCAGCAGCAGTGAGACAATTCCGTAAGTTGCCGGGTCCCACGCCCGGACGCCATAGAGGTAATAGTCATTGTATTGACGTAGCTCGGGAACCAGCGTGTACAGGAGCCAGGCGGGAATGGCGCTGACGGCAAGGCCGAGCGCCAGGCCGACAACGGTCAGGACCATCCCTTGAAGCAGAACCAGTTTCAGCACGTCGCTGCCTTGTGCGCCGAGGGCCACGCGGATGCCGATGTCCCGTGTCTGCCGGTTGACCTCATAGGCCATCACGGCGGCGATTCCCGTCGCCGCGAGCAGTAGCCCGAGGACGCCGATGGCATTCAGGACCTGCCCAATCGTCTGCTGCGGCAAGAGCAGGTCCGAGATTCGCTCGGCGATGGTACGAGTGTGGCAGTCGGCCGGGTTCAGGCCCAGGGGCGAGAGCGCCTGGCGTACCGCCGGAATCAGAGCCTGCGGATCGCCGGCGGTACGAATGAGGAGAACGGGTTTTGTTTCCTGCGATTGTGCCAGCGGCCAG
>Ga0315274_10001155_pt1 | contig 41083 bp, 31 predicted proteins | sample YL17G02_20_MG_FD_203700 | JGI IMG/M metagenome (GOLD analysis project Ga0315274, IMG submission 203700) | Sediment microbial communities from Yellowstone Lake, YNP, Wyoming, USA - YL17G02_20 | ecosystem: Environmental > Aquatic > Freshwater > Lake > Sediment | place: USA: Wyoming | collected...
ACCAGCGTCAGAAAGATGCCCGCCACCACCGCGTCCAGGACGTTGTTGAATTGAAGCGCACGATTGGCCGCGATTGGGTTGGACGCAGCCGTCACGGCGGCGGCATCGCCTGTTCGTCGAACAGCTTCCAAGGTTTGTTGCATAGCCGGCAACTGGCTGTCCAAGAGCCGAGCCTGAGCCAGGAAGCCAATCTTGGGATCGTGCGAAGAGATTTTCTCCAGTCCCGCCGTGACCGTCACCGTCAAGAGCCACACCAATGGCAGCAGTGTGATGAGCGCAAAGGCGGGACGCCCGGCCCGGTGGTTGCCATTTTGAAGCGGCGGATACTCCACTGTTTTGAGCTGCATCTTGAGGATGATGGTGGTGGCCAGGCAGAGAGCCACGACCGAGAGCAGTTGATTGGCGATGCCGAAGAGCGGCCAGAGCGAATTGACGCCGCCGAGCGGGTCGCGCACGCCTTGGATGAGGAAGTAGCCCCAGCCGACGACCATCAGCGAACTGGCCGTCACGTTGGCGCCAATGCGCTTGGTGTCTGCGAGCGGCATCCAAATGTGGCCCAAAGCATCCTGAAGCAAGTAGCGCCCCACGCGGGTTCCGGCATCGAGGGTGGTCAGAATAAACAGCGCTTCGAACATGATGGCGAAGTGGTACCAGAGGTCGAGTCCGTGGCGGCTGACGAAGTTGGCGAAGATTCTGGCCATGCCGACCGCGAGCGTGGCCGCGCCACCAGTCCGGCCGAAAAGCGAGTGTTCGCCGATGGTGCGCGCCAGTTCGTCCATTTCCGGAACCGACGTGGGAAACCCCAACGAACTGACCAGCGCCACCGTGTCGGCGGGGTTGCCCTTGATGTTCATGCTGAGGTATATGCCCGGCTCCAAAGTGCAGGCGGCAATCAAGGCCATGGTGGCCACCAGCGATTCCAGACACATCGCCCCGTAGCCAATGGGGCGCGCGTAGCTCTCGCGGGTAATCAGCTTGGGCGTCGTGCCGCTGGCAATCAGCGTGTGAAAGCCAGAAATGGCCCCGCAGGCGATGGTGATGAAACAGAAAGGAAACAGCTTGCCGGCCAGCACCGGGCCGGAGCCGTCAATGAACCGGCTTAGCGCGGGCATTTTCAGGTCGGGCAGGACAAAGAAGATGCCGATGGCCAACAGAAAGATGGTGCCCAGTTTCATGAACGTGCTGAGGTAATCGCGCGGGGCGAGCAACAGCCAGACGGGCAGCACACTGGCCGACAGGCCGTACAGGATGATGGCCCACGCCAGCGGTTCTGCGCCGAGCGTGAACGTCTTCGACCACGCCGGGCTGGCATAGACCAGTTTTCCGCCCCACACCGCCAGCAAGAGCAGCGCGACGCCCATCGCGCTCGCCTCCATCACCTTTCCGATACGCCAGAAGCGCATATACCCGCCCATGAGCATCGCAATCGGAATGGTGGCGCCCACGGTGAACACGCCCCACGGGCTTTCGGCCAGCGCCTTGACCACCACGAGGGCGAGCACCGCCAGCAGGATGGTCATGATGGAAAGGATAGCCACCACGGCGACCAATCCGGCGGCAGTGTTCACCTCGTCCTTGACCATCTGGGCGAGCGATCGGCCATCGCGCCGCAAGGAGCAAAACAGAATCACGAAGTCCTGCACGGCGCCGCCGAGCACGACCCCGATGAGAATCCAGAGTATGCCCGGCAAGTAGCCGAACTGCGCCGCGAGCACCGGCCCCACCAAGGGGCCGGGACCGGCTATGGCGGCGAAGTGATGTCCAAAAACAATCCACTTGTTGGTTTTCACGAAGTCCTTGCCGTCGTCGTGGACTTCGCAAGGCGTGGCGCGCTGGTCGTTCAGTGTGAGCACGCGGACGGCAATCCATTTCGAATAGAAACGATAGCCGATGGCGTAGGTGGAGAGAGCGGCGATAAGGAGGTAAGCCGAATTGACCGGCTCGCCCCGGCGCATCGCCAGGACGGCGTAAGCCCACGCCCCCAGCAGGGACACGACCAGCCACACGACACTCCTAATCGCTGTTTTCATTCCCGTTGCAGGAAGGGGACTCGGTGTTTCCTGGTTTATGCTCCATGAACTTGGCCCTGGCCGTAGCTTTGACGAGACCGTTCTGTTTCAGCTCCGCCCGGAGCAGATGCAGCCGCCAGATGGACTTCTCCCTCCATGCGCGCACGGTCATCGTTTCTCTCGCTACCACCGGATGGCGGTAGCGCACGTTAAGTTCCGCAGTTACCGACTCGCAGCCATGCGCAAACAGGCAGTTGGTCATCGCGCCGTCCAGCAGGGAGGCGATCACGCCCCCGTGCAGCAGGCCGGAATAACCTTCGAAGATAAGGCTGCCGGCAAACGTACCTTCAACGCTGCCATCCTCGGCGACGGTGAATTCCAGCCCCAGCCCCAGAGGGTTCTTGGGGCTGCACACGATGCAGAGCGGGTGGGCCTGCGCACGCAAGGATTTGAGGTGGGCCGGGCTCCAGGCAGTGGGTGTCGGCAGTGTCATGGAATGGGCAGGAAAGCAGCGCGGCAAGGCAAGGTTCACGGGAACGTAAACTTCGGCTTCACGGAGAACATTGCTTAAAGGTGGGGGTCGATCGGTGATTTAGGTTTGAGACTCGAGGCACGACTGTTCACGCAGCACCGGCGGTGCCAGCTGAGCGCGGTGGGGCGAGTTGCGCGTTATCGGGGGTGAACTGGATCTGGCTTGAGAGAACCGCGCCCCGGCCCGCTGGCCGCGCTTGGCATAATGCGACCGCGCCAAGGTTTGGCGTGGCGAAATGCAATTCCCTGACCCAAGGAGCACCTCCGCCTCTCCTGTGGCCTAAGCGGCCCAAAAGGCGTTGCTGCTGGCAAGAGCGTGGCAGCTTGCTTATACTCTCGCATATGCTGAATCAGTTGCTGGATTACGTGCCCGACGGCGTATTTACGGTGGACGCCGAGTGGCGCGTGACATTCTTCAACCACGCCGCCGAGCAAATCACGGGCATCCAACGCACCGAGGCCGTGGGCCGCCGCTGCTGCGACGTGTTCCGCGCCAGCATTTGCGAGAACGCCTGCGCCCTGAAGCAGACGCTGTCCACAGGCCGGCCGGTGGTCAACAAGGTGGTCTATATCATTGATGCGCGCGGCCAGAAAATCCCGATCAGCATCTCGACGGCGGCGCTCAAAGATGAGCGGGGCCGGGTGGTCGGCGGAGTCGAAAGCTTCCGCGACTTGCGGTTGGTGGAAGAGCTTCATCGCGAACTGCAGCAGCAGAACTCTTTTTCCGACATCATTGGGCGCAGCGCTGCCATGCGGCAGATCTTTGATATCCTGCCGGAGATCGCCGAGAGCGACAGCACGGCGCTCATCGAAGGGGCCAGTGGGACGGGCAAGGAGTTGTTTGCCCGGGCCATTCACAACCTATCCCGACGACAGGCGAAGAAGTTCGTTGCTATCAATTGCGGCGCGCTGCCCGACAATCTGTTGGAGTCGGAACTGTTCGGCTACAAAGCCGGTGCATTTACCGACGCGCGGCGCGACAAGCTGGGCCGCTTTGCCCTGGCGGAAGGCGGAACGGTTTTCCTCGACGAGATTAGTGACATCTCGCCCGCCATGCAGGCGCGCTTGCTGCGCGTCTTGCAGGAGCGGATCTTTGAGCCGCTCGGAGGGGTGGACCCGGTGAAGGCTGACGTACGCATCATTGCGGCAACCAACAAGAGTCTGAGCAAGTTGGTCGAGCAAGGCCGCTTCCGCGAGGACCTGTTCTATCGCATCCATGTCATCCGCATCGAACTGCCGAGCCTTTACGACCGCCGGGAGGATATTCCGCTGTTTATTGACCATTTCATCGCGCGGTTCAATCGCCTCAAGGGCAAGAATATCTCCGGCGTATCCGACGAAGTGCTGGCCCGGTTGATGGAACACAATTTTCCCGGCAACGTGCGCGAGTTGGAAAACATCATGGAGCACGCCTTCGTGCTGTGCCGGGGCGAGGTGATTGAACTCAAGCACCTGCCCCCGCACCTGCGCGGTGGAGCGGTCGGCGAAGCGCTGCGGTTGGGCAAAGTGATGACGCTCCGTTCGATGGAGAAACTGCTCCTGGCCGACGCGCTTCGCCGCAACGGCGGCAACCGGAAAAAGGCCGCGAAGGAACTTGGCATCAATCCCAGCACCCTCTTCCGTAAGCTGAAGGCATTGAAGCTGGCTCTGCCGTCGGAGGCAGGTTCCCCGCAGAAACCCTGAGATTGCAGATTGCAGCGGTTGACTCCAGCTCGCAGTTGCAGATTGCAACGCTTTTCGGAATGCCGGTTCGCCACGTCCGCTTGGGCTCATCCTCGCTTGCGTACGGCTTGTAACAAAGCTGTGATCCGGCGAATCACCAGTTCGCCCCCAGGAATCTCCACTTCGCCACTTGAACGAGCCGGTCCGCCATAGCGAATCGAACCTCGAATCTGTCAGCCGTCCTTTGATAATGGCCGTGTTTCGTTCGGCTTTGCTTCGCTTTTGCCGCTTCGCCACTTTCTGGCATAGGATTCGCGTTATCCTGCCACCAAAGCTCAGAAGAAGTGCCAACCGTGCCAGAACCACACACTATGGAATCGTTGAAAGAAGCCCCACGCGTCACGCGAACTACGGCGCATCGAAAGACAAACCTCAATGCCGCTGGCAAATCGCAGGTCATTTACTCCCAAGCGGAAAAAGCTGAGCGCCGGGCTTTGGGGTTGCCACCGTCTGAGCCCTCTACACCCGGCATTCTCAGGCCCATCGACAAGATGAGGCATTCGTCCATCCGAAGGAAAGCCATTACCGCCCCGGACGTTCTGAACGAAGCGCCGGCTTACGGGAGTGCTTTCACCCGCGGCCTGCGTCTGGATTTTCCGAATGGCATTACCCATTTGCTGATTAGTGGCACGGCGAGTGTAGGGCCGGGCGGCGAGACGTTGTATCCGGGCGATTTCCGCGCGCAGTGCTGGCGCACCTTCCATAACATCACCGGGTTGTTGGCCAGCGAGCAAGCCACCTGGCACGACGTGGTGCGGACGACCTGCTACATCCGCGACATCGAGCGGGACTACGCGGACTTCAACACTGTGCGCAACGAGTTCTACCACGCACTCGGGCTCGACCCGTTTCCGGCCAGCACTGGAATTCAAGCGCACATCTGCCGCAGCGACCTGCTGGTGGAAATCGAGGCACTGGCCATTCTCTACCGCGAGGCAGGCGAATGAGGCGACAATCGGGCTGCGAGTGTGGCACGCCCGCCCGGCGCGCCGGGCCGATCTGCGTTGCCTTCGGGAGGGCGGGAATGCGCCTCTTCACGCTCTGGGGGCTGGTTGCGGCTGTAGCGGACTTCGGTCACTCTGAGGCCAAGGTCCCGCTCGATGATCCGATCGTGGTGACCCAAGTGCCCCGGGAAGTGAAGCCTGCGGCGAAGGCGTGGGATTCCAAAGGGCTGGTGCGGGCGGACTGGTTTGAGGGCGCCAGAATCGTAGTGGTGTCTCCAGAAGGGCAAGTCCGCGTCCTGTCCGAGGGGTTTGCCTCGGCGTGTGATCCCAACGTTTCGTTCGATGCGCAGCGCGTGGTCTTCGCGGCCCGGAAGACCGGCCAATCGCACTGGCGGATTTGGGAAGTGGGCATTGACGGGCAGGGCCTTCGCCCGGTCAGCCCGGAGAACCAGGCCGCCCGGAGTCCCATCTATGCGTCCACGCTCTTCACGTTGGATTCGCCGGAGCCATGGTTCACCCTGGTGTACGTCGGCCGTGAGAATATCATCAACGAGGCCGGGCGCGCCTCAGCCTCCAGTCTATACAATGTCAAGCTCGATGGAAGTGAGGTCCGCCGGCTCACGTTCACTCCCAACAACAACTTTGACCCGTTTCAGATGTGGGATGGGCGGGTGATCTACGCTGCAGAGCACTACCCGCTGGAAGCGGGCGCCGATTCCGGGCGGGTCGGTTTGTCTGGTATTCACATGGTGGGCACGGATGGGGAGCTTTACGGCGGCGACGCGGGGCGGCGGATTCAGCATATGCCGTGCGCCACGGAACAGGGTGTGGTTCTCTTCGTAGAGAGTGATGAAGTGACTTGGGATGGTGCCGGCCAGCTCTCTTGTGTGGACGAACGTCGTCCGCACCATACTTACAGGCGGCTCACGAGCGACCCGTCACACTTGTATCTGTACCCGGCTCCCTGGCGCGGCAACCGGGTGCTGGTTTCGCGGCGGTCCGCGGATGGCAAAGAAACCGACGGGGTATTCTGCTTTGATCCTGACAGAGGCGAATGTGAGGTAGTGTTCGACAGTCCGGAGTATCACGACGTCCAAGCCCAGGTGGTGCGGCCCAGGCCGCGGCCGGATGGGCATTCTACCATCGTCGAACCCGCCAAGTCCAATACGGGCATCTTCTACGGATTGAACTGCTATGACGCTGATGAACGAATGTTGCCGTATCTGACCAAGGGGACGTTCCAGCGACTACGCGTGATCGAGGGCGTGCCGCAATCAGCGGACGACCCGGCCTCAGGTTCATGGTGCGGGACGGCATCGAAGGGTCTGTTTGTTCCGCGCCGGCTGCTGGGCGAGGCGCCCATCGAAGCCGACGGTTCGTTCAATGTGGAAGTGCCGGCGGATATACCCGTGCTGGTTCAGGCACTGGACGAGCGGGGCCTGGCGTTGGGAACTTGCGGTTGGGTTTGGGTGAAGCAGAGGGAGTCGCGCGCTTGCATCGGCTGCCACGAAGACCCGGAACTGACCCCTGAGAACCAGTACGTGCTGGCCCTTCGACGGCCTTCCAATCGGCTGACCCTCCCGCCGGGCGCGCGGCGCAATGTGACATTCCGGGAAACGATTGCTCCCATTCTCAGGAACCGATGTGCTGCGTCCGACTGTCACGGGGGACAGGATACGCCGTTGCGTTTGCCGCTCACGGCGGACCAGCCAAGCGACCAAGACGTCCAAAAGGCATATGCGGCGTTGTTGGCCTCAACCGATAGAGCCGCCGGCTATCCCAGCCCGCTTCCCCAAGGCGGCAAATACATAGATGCCGGTCGGGCGCGCACCAGTCACCTGATCTGGCGGCTTTTCGGCGCCGACACCTCGCGTCCGTGGGACCGCGACAAAGGCGAAGGGGCTTCAGGTGGCCGGAAGGTGAAACAAATGCCGCCGTCCGGCAAAGGCGAACCGCTGAGTGAAGAGGAAGTCCGATCTATGGTGCAATGGGTCGATCTGGGCGCCCAGTGGGAAGCAGTGAAAACCGCGGACCAGCCGGCCGTAACCAAACAGGCCCAAGCCCGATGATGAACACGGTCTCCAAGTGGTTATGGTTGAGTGCTGCCGCGCTCGCCGTTCAGCCCGCCTCACTGCTCTCCGCCGCCGACGCTTCGCTCCCGACGTTCACCGACGTCACCGAGTCGGCGGGCATCAAGTTCAAGCACAGTCATGGCGACTTCGACATGGACAATATCGTTGAAGCGACCGGCCCTGGGGGCTTGTTGTTCGACTACAACAACGACGGCCTCCTCGACATCTATTTCGTCAATGGCCGCTGGCACCCGGACATCAGCGACAACCGGGGCCGTGTGCTTAAGGGCAAGCTTAGAAACGCCCTCTATCGCAACAACGGCGACGGCACGTTCACCGATGTGACGGAAAAGGCGGGTGTCTGCGGCAACGAGGACAGCTACGGCATGGCGGCGTCTTGCGCTGATTACGACAACGACGGCTACCTCGATCTGTTCGTCTGCAACTACGGCAAGTGCATTCTGTATCACAACAACGGCGACGGCACCTTTACCGACGTGACGGAAAAGGCAGGGTTGGCCAGCCCAGGCTGGTCCCTGGCGGCGCCGTGGTTCGACTATAACGGCGACGGCTTGCTGGATGTGTTCGTGGTGCACTACCTTGAATACGACAAGGGCGCCTTCCAACGCACCGGTGCCTACTACAAGGCTGACAACTTTCCAGGGCCGCTGGCGTATCCCGGCCTGCCAGATCACCTCTATCGCAATAATGGCGACGGCACCTTCACCGATGTGACGAAAGAAGCCGGGCTGTGGGAGCCAACGGGCCGTGGCATGGGCGCCGTCGTCTGTGACCTCAACGGTGACGGCTACCCTGACATTTACGTGAGCAACGATGCCATGCCCAATAACTGCTGGATCAACGACGGCAAGGGCCATTTCCAGGACAAGGCTGTGGAAATGGGCGTGGCCTTTGGCGAGGGCGGCCAGGGAGTCTCGTCCATGGGACCGTTTGCCGCCGACGTGGCCCACAACGGCCTGTTGGACCTGCTCATACCGGACATGGGCTACAAGTCCTTGTTGCTCCAGACGCGCCCAGGGTTTTTCGTGGATGTGACGGTCCAGTGCGGCATTGCCCAGATGAGCGGTCAATACACGAGTTGGGGCGGGCTGTTGGTTGATTTCGACAACGACGGCCATGTGGATCTCTTCATGGCCAATGGCAATGCCCATCATCTGTTCAAAGAAGAGGCGACCCTGGCCCACAACAACGGTAAGGGCATGTTCGTTGACGTGGCCAGCCAATCGGGGGAGTTCTTCCAGCACAAGTATGTCGGGCGTGGTGCGGCCTTTGCCGATTTCGACAACGACGGCGACCTCGACATCCTGATGTTCACTCTGAACGACACTCCGCACCTGCTCCGCAACGACGGCGGTAACCGCCAGAACTGGCTCAAGGTGGTGCCGGTGCGCAAGGATACCGGCATGGTGGGTATTGGTGCGACCGTGATTGTTCGGGCCAACGGCTTGCAGATGATTCAACCAGTCATCGCCGTCAACGGCTATCTGACCAGCAGCGACCCCCGGCCGCATTTCGGCCTCGGAAAGGCCACGCGGGCCGACTCGGTCGAAGTCCTCTGGCCCGACGGCAAGAAGCAGGTGCTGGAAAATGTATCTGCGAATCAGATCTTGCAGGTGCGTTATGGTGTGAACAAGTGAGTCAACCCCTCGGTGGCGATTTATGAGCCTCGCGCGACTCTCAGTCCTTATCAGCGTGATACCCTGGGCTCTGACGGCTCATGGGGCCGGCAGTGTCAAGGAACCCATCTATGTCGGCGCCCAAGTGTGCGCCCAGTGCCACGACGGCTCCGAGATGGGCCACCAATTCAGCAAGTGGCGCCTGAGCGGCCATGCGCGCGCGTACGCCTCTCTGGCGCTGCCGGAAGCCAAGGCCATCGCCGAATTCAGTGGCATCCCCGAAGAACCTCACAAGGCCAGGATGTGCCTGGGCTGCCACGCCACCGCCGCCGAAACCGAAGACTGGGAAAAGGCGGAAGGGTTCCACCTCGAGGAAGGCCTGCAATGCGAGGGCTGCCACGGTCCCGGCAGCGAATATTCGTCCATGGAAATCATGAAGGACCGCATGAAGGCCATGGCCAACGGCCTGCGGATGCCCGATAAGGACTCCTGCATGATGTGTCACCGGACCAAGGGCTCCCACGAGGTCGTGCTCAAGAAAAACCCGTTCAACCTGGACATGGGCTGGCAGGCGATCGCGCATCCCAAACCGAAAGCCGAGCAGACTCAAACGAAGACCGGAGAAGCACCCAAGTCCGCCAGCCAGTACAAGTTCGCCGGCGTGATGGCGTGCGCCAAGTGCCACGGCAATTCGATGATCGGTTTCCAGTTCAGCAAATGGCGCATGTCCAAACATGCGCAGGCCTTCGCGGTGTTGATCACCGCGCGCGCCACTGAACTGGCCAAGGAAACCGGCGTCACGGGCGATCCGCAAAAATGCAGCCAATGTCTGAAGTGCCACACCACCGGTGCGGAAAACGACGCTGCTAGTTTCCTGAAGGGTTTCGACGCCGGAGATGGCGTGCAGTGCGAAAGTTGCCATGGGCCGGGCAGCGATTATTCAGCCGAGGCCGTGATGCTGGACAAGGCCACCGCCCGCGCCAAAGGGTTGCGGCAGGTCAACAAGCAAACCTGCCTGCCTTGTCACGAGAAAGCCCACGGCAAGCCCTTTGACTACGACATGGCGGTGAAGAAGATCTGCCATTCGTCGAAGATGGGCCCCGGAGCGAATCCTGGAGCGTCGGTCAACCCCAGCCATCACGAGCTCTACAAGAACCCCCTGAATCTTGCGCTCAGGCCGGACGGCAGAGAGCTTTGGGTCGCCTGCGAGGTGTCATCGTCCGTCGTCCTCGTGGACACCACCGACCGGAAGAAGGTGGCTGAGATTCTCGTAGGAGGCCAGCCGCACGATGTCACCTTCACACCCGACGGCAAGCTCGCCTTTGTGTCGAATCGTCTGGATGATAACGTCTCGGTGGTGGACGTGGCCAGCCGCAAGGTCGTGGCCACCTTGGAAGCGGGCGACGAGCCCCACGGCGTTCTGGTGGACCGGCAAGGGAAGTATCTCTACGTGTTGAATACATCCATCGACAACATTTCGGTGTTCGACGTGGCTACGCTCAAAGAGGTCAAGCGCCTCTCCGCCAGCCGTTCGCCCTGGTCGCTCGCGCAATCTCCGGATGGCCATTCAATCTTGGTCACGCATGCCCTGTCCCGCTTTGTGCCCGACCGCACGCCGTCCATGTCCGAAGTCACCGTGATTGACGCTGAACGGGTGATCGTCGAGGACCGGATCGTGGTGCCGGCGGCCAATCTCCTGGAGGGCGTGGCCTGGCATCCGAGTGGCGAATACGCGGTCATCACGCTGCTGCGGACCAAGAACCTGGTGCCGATGACCCGCATCAACCGCGGCTGGACCATTTCCAACGGCCTCGGCATCATCTGGCGGGATGGCACTGTGGACCAGGTGCTGCTGGACCAGAACAACCTTTACTTTCCCGACCCCACGGACGTGTGCATCACGCCCGACGGGAAATACGCCCTGGTAACGAGTAGCAGCTCAGACCGCGTCGCAGTCGTGGACTTGCCCAAGCTCATCTGCATGCTCAAGGGGGCCTCGCCGCGGGAGCGGGAGCGGGTGATTCCCAACCACCTCGGCAAGTCGGCCGAGTTCGTGGTCAAATACATAAAGACCGGCAACAGCCCGCAAGGCATTACCTGCTCTGCGGACGGGTCCACCGTCTATGTCGCCAGCACGCTGGACGACGCCGTGACGGTCATCGACATGAAGAGACTGGAGGCCATGGGCCGGATTGATCTGGGTGGAGCAAATGAACTGACCAAGCGCCGACGGGGCGAGAAGCTGTTCAACAGCGCCAACATCACCTTCCGCAGGCAATTCTCCTGCCACACTTGCCACCCGGACGGCCACATTGACGGGATCGTATATGACATCGAGGACGACGGGATCGGCATGGGGCCGATCGACAATCGATCGCTAAGGGGCATCAACGACATGGCACCGTACAAGTGGACTGGGATCAATCCCAGCCTGAAACGCCAGTGCGGCGCGCGCCTCGCCGTCTTCATCACGCGCATTCAACCCTTTACGCCCGAGCAACTGGATGACCTTCACAATTACCTCTGCACCATTCCGCGCCCACCGAACCGCTATCGGAAGCTCGGCGAACCTCTCACGGAAGCGCAGCGGCGGGGCAAGTCCATCTTCGACCGCACGCGCGCGAATGACGGACGCACGATTCCGCTGAACAATCGCTGCGTGACCTGCCATCCCCCGCCGCTCTACACCGACGGCAAGATTCACAACGTGGGCACGAAGTTCGCCTACGATCGCGACGGGAAATTCGATGCCCCGCACCTGCAAAACATCTACGACTCGGCGCCGTACCTCCACAACGGCATCGCGCCGACGCTGGAAGAGATCTGGACACGCTATAACCCGTACGATGAACACGGCGTCACCAACGACATGACTAAAGACCAGCTCAATGATTTGGTGGAGTATCTGAAGACGCTGTAGCCTGAAATCTGAATTCGGAATTGGGGTTTAACCATTTACCAAGCACCACCGACCGGAGACTGAAACATGAACACACCTCGACCCGCCCTCGTGCTCTGCTTGCAGAGCCTTATCCTCGCCGCAGGGCTGAACTCGGCCAGCAGCAGCGAAAGCGCCGTCAACGCTCCGGCTGCCGCGGCCAGCGCTGCGGACCCCGGCCTGCCCTACGTGTACACAAAGTGGGAGCAACTCGCCACCAAGGAGGGTCTGCCCAACGACCATATATTCGCCGTCCGGGCGGACAAAGACTACGTTTGGATTGGCACCGAAAACGGTCTGGCCCGGTATGACAAGCAGACCAGGAAGATCAAGTCCTGGCTGGAAAAGGACGGCCTGCCGTGGAAGGTGATAACCGGCATCGAGGTCAATCCCAAGACCGGCGAGGTGTGGCTCGCGTTGTTCGGCGGCGGCCTGGCGCGCTTCAGCGGTGGACGTTTTGACCACTTCCACCAACTAAACAGCGGCCTCGTGAATGACGTGGTGTACGCCGTCGCGATGGAGCACGACAACGTCTGGTGTGCTACCACAGCGGGCGCGAGCCGCTTCGATCCGGTCCATGACAAATGGAGCATCTTCACCGAGAAGAACTCGCCGATGGAGGAAATCTGGAACTACAACGTCTGCTACAACGACGGTATGGTGTATCTCGCGGTCTGGGGTAGTGGCGTCCTCGAATACAACGTCGCGACCGAACAGTGGAAGGACTACCTCGACCCGGATGGGGAGATGGAGATTGACCTCTACCGCGACGACGGCATTGTGCATGTCATCACCACTGGCGCCAGCTACGTGGACAAGGTGCTCTGGGTCTCCACCTACTTCGGCTGCTGTCGTTACGACGGGCGGCACTGGCGGGGTTACTTCGACCACGACTGCGGGCTGCCGAGCAACTTCAACAACAATCTCAAAGCCCGCAGCGCCCAGGAAGCGTGGTTCTGCTCGGACAAGGGTCTGGGCGCGTGCATGGATGCGGAAAGCGACAGCTGGGTCGCCTACACCTCCGACGGCAAGAACCACACCGGCAAGGCGGTGATCAAACGCGGGCACGACCCCATCAAGACCGTGGACACGGGCTACAGCGTGCCGCACAGTTTCATCATCTGCGTGGACTTCGACGGCAACGATGTATGGGTCGGTACTTCGAAAGGCGTTGGCCACGGCATCGGCGAGGGCTACTACCCGAGGTTGAGACCCGCTGGTGCGAGCGTGGCGGAAAAATAGGATTGGGACCAAGCCGTCTTACTGACATCTGACTCTGAACCCCAAACAGGAGTGAGTATGAAATCAATCAAGTTACACGTATCGAAGCCGAGGCTCGTCGGCTTGGTGAGTTTGTTCACCCTCAGTCTGGCCACCCTTCCGGTGCTGGCCGCCGAGGATGCCGGGAGCAAATCTCCCAACAAGATCGAACGGCCCGAGGATCTGGACATGCCGACCATCCTCGAGCGCATCAACGTCGGTCCCTACGAGTTGCCCGACCTGCCGCTCAAGACCAACAGCAACTACGCCCATTCCTCGGCTGACGTGGAGCCCTACGGTGGTGTCAAGCCTTTCAAGGAGCATTTCCTGGTGCAGATGGAGTACACCGGGCCGGGCCGGGCGATCCCCGAGCCCGAGGACGTGAAGACCGTGAAGATCGGGTTCCTGGGGCCCGTCATGCCCACGGTCTCGGTCGCGACGGGCGGCAAGAGCCACGAGGAAGTGCTGGGCATCGCCATGTTGCGCGGAGCCAAACTCGCCATTGAACAGGCCAACGAAAAGGGCGGATACATCAAACGCAACATCCCGTTCGAGCTCGTGGTGCACAACGACAACGGCTTGTGGGGCGCTTCCGGGAACGAAATCATCAACATGGCCTACAAAGAGAATGTCTGGGCCATTCTCGGCACCGTTGACGGCGCCAACACCCATATCGCCATCCGCGTCGCGCTTAAGGCGGAGTTGCCCATGTTAACCCCCGGCGACCTGGACCCGACTTATATCGAAACGAATATCCCTTGGGTCTTCCGTTGCGTCGGCGATGATCGGCAGCAGAACTACCTTATCGTGGATTACCTGTTCCGCAAGCTGAAATATGAGCGCCCAACCATCATCCGTTCCAGCAACCGGTACGGACGCTTCGGGGTGCGTGAAATCCGCGACGGCTCCCGCCGCTTGAATCGCCCGGTTGTCATCGAGATGGCCTACAAGGCCGGTTCGGAGAACTTCGACATGCAACTGGACCGCATCCAGGAGGCCAAGCCGGATGTGATCATCCATTGGGGAGATGCCGAGGATGGCGCCCGTGTGTTAAACGCCATCCGGACCCGGGGGATGCAGCAGCCGTTCATCACCTGCGACCGTTGCGTCTCCGATGACTTCGTGAAGATCGCCGGCAAAAACGCCGACGGTGTGGTCTGTTCCTATCCATGGAACCCTGACCGCAAGGATCCCAAGCTGGACGCCTTTCGGGAGGCGTTTCGCAAGCGGTGGGGCGCCGAGTCCGACACCTATTCGACCCACGCCTACGACGGGATGAACATGTTGATCTGGGCGATCCAGACCGCGGGGCTGAACCGGGCCAAGATTCGTGACGTGCTGGCTTATCGTCCCGACGCGTTCCCCGGGGTGACCGGTGACATCCCACTCAGTTCGGCGCTGGATGACGCTGGCGAGGTGTTCCTCACCCGACGGGAGAATGGCGCGTGGAAATTTTACTCCCGCGAAGACTGGGGCATCCCGCGCGGCAAGGTCATCGAAAAGACGCGCGTCGAGCGGGAGCAGGCCAGCCGCGAGTAAGCTCAGAGTGCTTTTGAAATCCGAGAGCAGCCCGAATTCTGAAGCCCGAAACACCGACGCCCGCTGGGGGGGCTTTCGGCATTGGGGTTTTGGATTTCCTTCGGATTTCGGCCTTCGGGCTTCGGGTTTCTGCTGCCTCCATCTTCTATTCTGCGCTCTGCTGCTCGATTCATTCGCCGCTCAACCAACCACCAACGCCCAACAGCCCTTCCTCCGCTTCCGTGAGCGCACCTTGGATTATGCCGGGCCGGAAGGAGACGAGGGCGAAGTCCGCGACATCAAGGAGGTGAACATCGGCTGGTTCGGCCCGTATGACGCGACCAACCACCTGGCTGCCGACATGTGGTGGTCAGCCAGCTATGCCATCCAGGAAGCCAACGCACAAGGTGGCTTGCGGGGACTTCCGTTCCGCCTTATTCCGCGTTGGGCCGTGGATCCGTGGGGGACCGGAGTCTCGCAACTCAGCCGCATGATTTACGACGAACACCCGATGGCCGTTCTGGGCTCGGTTGACTCGCCTTCCACCCACCTCGCCGAGCAAGTCGTAGCCAAGGCACAACTGCCGCTCGTCAGTCCGATCACCACGGACAAATCGGTCACGCTGGCCGGCGTGTCCTGGATGTTCGCGTGCGCGCCAACCGACGACACCATCGCGCGAGTGCTGGTAGAGGAAATCCTGGCCGCGTTGAAAAGTCCCACGAACAAGCTGGCCATGCTGGCGGCCACCGACCATGAATCGCGGATGACCGCCCGCGAAATAGTCAGGGAATTCTCCCGGCGGGAGCACCCGCTGGACTTCCGCTTCGACGTTTCGCCCGGCGCCCTCAAGCATCAGCGCCAACTGGCAGCGTTGGAACAGATGCAGCCCGCCGCCATCATCGTTGTGGCCGGCACGGATGACGCCGCCACCCTGGTCAGCGCGGTGCGCGAGAAATGTCCCGCCTCTGCCCTCTTCGGCACACAGTCGATGGGACGTTCCCACTTTGTGGAACTGGCAGGCCAATCAGCGGTGGGTGTGCGTTTCCCGCTGCTCTTCGTTCCCAACCCAGCCGACCTTGTCTCCGCACGGTTTATCGAACGGTTCAAAACCGAGCATCGTCGCGAACCGGACTACACCGCCGCGCTCACCTACGACGCCACGCGCCTGCTCCTCGAAGCCATCCGCCGTGGCGGACTCAACCGTGCGCGCATCCGCCAAGCCATACCGCAACTCTCGCCGTGGACGGGCATCGCCGGCCCGATTCGTTGGGACGGTACGGGACAAAACACCCGCACCAACGTAAGCATGGGCGTCATCCGCAACGGCGCCGTGGTGCCGATTAACTGAGCCGACTGTGAACGCTGCGCGAACTGGATTTGTGAGTATGAGGTCTGCCAAGTTGCTCATTGGGATTGCCGTGGGTGCTGCACTGACCTTTCTGCCCATGGGCTGCCGGCCTAAGCAACCCGGCACCGGCCCGTCCTCGAAAGTCGTCGAAGCGATGAACCGCGGCGTCAGCCTGATGGGGCAGTACAATTACGAGGGAGCTGCGAACGCCTTTGAAGAGGCGCTCCGGGCCGCGCCCGAATTGACCGACGCGAAAATCAATCTGGCCATCGCCCGCTTCAACCGTGCCCAAAAAGAGCAGCGGGACATTGAGCAGGCGGGCGCGCTTCTCGACGCTGTGCTCCGAACGGAACCCGCCAACACCCGCGCCTGGTATTTCAAGGGCATCGTGCTCCAGCATCAGGGCCAGGCCGAGGCCGCCATCAACTGTTTTGAGAAAGTGGTTCAACAGCGTCCGGACGACGGCGTGGCCTGGTATCTGTTGGGCATGTGCAAACAGCGGCTCGGGCAAAACGCCGAAAAGGAACTGCTCCGGGCCATCGAACTGCGCCCGTACCTGGCGAGTGCCTATTATAAGCTCTGGCAGGTTCTCCAAGCGGCAGGCCAGCCTGAGCAGGCCGCACCGTACCTCGACAAGTTCAAGCAACTCCGTGAAAACCCGCTCGCCGAAACTATCGAACTGCCGCAATACAACCGAATGGGCGATCTGGCGCTCGTCCGCCCCCTGCCGGCCAGGAATACGCCGTCTATCACAAAGTCATCCTTCACCCCGCAGGCCCCGCGGGTGCTCTTTACGTCCGATGACACCTTGTTGTATCACGCCCGCTCCCTGCCTCGCAGCAACGCGGCGGCCGGAACTCCGACAATGGAGTTCGGCGGTTTTACGGCTGGTGATTTGAACGGCGACGGACGCCCCGACCTGATTCTCACCGCCCAAGGCAAGGACGGCCAGGGCCGGCTTGTGCTTTTGCTCGGCAAGGCGAACGGAGGATATGCGGACGCCACGACGGGCTCGGGATTAGAGAAGGTGCGCGAGCCGGTGGTTTGCGCCTTAGGCGACTACGACAACGACGAAATCCTCGATCTGTTCGTCGCCTGTGTCGGAACCAACTACCTGTACCGCGGCAAAGGCGGTGGCACGTTCACGGATGTCACCACTCAGTCCGGCATGTGTGGCAGCGGGACCGTGCCCCGCAGTGCGGTGTTTCTGGACGCGGACCATGACGGCGACCTTGATTTGTTCGTGTGCAACGCTGCGCCCGCGGGCAATCAGCTCTGGAACAACAACGCCGACGGAACGTTCACCAACATCGCGGCCATCGCTGGCGTTCTTTGCGGCGACGCCACCACGGTAGCGGTGTTACCTGGCGACCTGGACGGAGACCGCGACATGGATTTAGTCCTCCTGATCGAGGGGCAACCAGCCAAGGTCTTTGTCAACGACCTGCTGGGGAAGTATCACGAAGCTGATCCCGGCGTTGAAATCCGCAGCGACCTCGGCGGCGTGCTGCAAGACTTCAACGGCGATGGTCACCTCGATGTGCTGGCTCTCGGAGGTAATCCGCCCGAACTGCATCTCTACTTGGGCGATGGTTACGGGCGTTTTCATCACGACGAGGCGTTTGCCCAGTGCGCCAAGGCCGCCGCTTCGTGGGGCGAGTTGCGCGGCTTCCGGGCGGTGGATCTTGATCTCGATGGCGACCTCGACATCGTCCTGTTCGGTAAAGACGCCCACGTGCTGTTCAACGATGGCACCGGGAAGTTCGTTTTCCAGGCGGGGGTCTGGCCGTCGGCGAGCGGCGTTGAGCTCGCCGGGGCGGAATTGTTCGACCTGAACGGCGATTTTGTTCCGGACCTGCTGTGCGTGGAGCGCGGGCCGACGAACCGGTTGGTGCTGGTGCCGAGTACCCTCACGCCACCCTCCACGGCCCTGGCCGTCGCCCCCACCGGGATGCGTGGACGCGACAAACGCACACGCAGCCCGGCCAGCGGCTACGGCGCGTCGTTGACCCTGCGTGCTGGTTTACACGAGCAACGGCTCGTTTACACCGGTTTGGCTGGCGGTTTCAACCAATCACCGCTGCCCATCGTGTTCGGACTGGGCGGCGCACGGCAGGCCGACTATCTGCAACTGCTGTGGCCCGATGGCGTCGCCCAGGTCGAGATTGCTCTAAACGCGGGTCAGAGCCACAAGATCGCCGAATTGCAGCGGAAGCTCTCGAGCTGCCCGGTGTTGTTCGCGTGGAATGGGACGCGGTTCGACTTTGTGACTGATTTCGCCGGGGTGGGTGGTCTCGGTTATTTCGTCGCCCCTGGCCAATACGCCCAACCGCAGGTGCTGGAGCATGTGAAGATTGAACCAGAGCGACTGCGCCCGCGCGATGGCTTCTATGAACTGCGCATCACCGAACCGATGGAGGAAACCGCCTACGTGGATCAACTGGAACTGCTGGTGATTGACCATCCTGCCGACTGGCAAGTGTTCCCCGACGAACGCCTGGCCGTCAGCGGGCCGCCGCCCACGCATGAGTTGCTCGTGGTGGACAAGCCGATTTTCCCGCAGCGCGCCGTGGACCCGATGGGCCGAGATTGCACGGAGCAGCTCACGCGCGTGGACCGCATCTACGCCTACGAACCCGAGCTGGACCGGCGCTTTTTCGGCTTCTGTCGCCCACACACGCTGGAGCTGGACTTCAGTGACCAGTTGGCGAGGTTGCCTGCGAACCAGCGCCTGTTCCTTTTCATCAGCGGCTACCTCGAATACCCCTATTCGCAAACCGCTTACGCCGCGAGCCAGGCGCACGTGGGCTGGGAGCCGATTCGCATTGAGCGGCTGACGCCCGATGGCCAGTGGGAGACCCTGGTGCCGGACGCCGGCGCGTTTGGCGGCATGGCGCGTACCATGACAGTGGACCTGACCTGCCTGGCAGGCGGCCCCAATTGCCGATTGCGCCTGACGTCGAATCTGGAGATCTACTACGACCGGATCTTCCTGGCGCGCGATGTGGGTGGGGACCGGGTCAACATTCATGCCCTGCCGGTTGCCGAGGCCGAGCTGCGTCGCGCCGGCTTTGCGCGTGAGTTCTCGCCCGATGGGCGGATGCCGCTGATCTACGACTACGAATTGAGTGATGCCACCGCGCCGTTCCACGTGCTGCGCGGGGCGTACACGTGCTACGGCCCGGTGAAGGAGCTGTTACAGGAATTCGACGACCAGTATGTCCTGGTCGGTCCGGGTGACGAGATTGCGGTAAAGTTCGACGGCTCAAAACTCTCCGCGCTGGCGCCGGGAACGAAGCGCAGCTTCGTCCTTGTGTCGCACGCCTACTGCAAGGACATGGACCTCTACACGGCCACGCCGCAGACCCTGGAGCCGCTGCCGTTTCGAGGCATGAGCCGGTATCCATATCCCGCCACGGAGCGATATCCGAACACCAAGGAACATCGGCAATTCCAGGCAACTTACAACACGCGGATTGTTGAATAGCCACGACAAGCCATGCGATACGCCGTTGCCGCCTGTCAGACCGACTTCCCGTGCCCGACCGACCGCCGCGAAATCGCCAGCCGGGTGGACCGGATGCTGACGATGATTGACGGGGCTGTTATCGGTTATCGCCCGTTCTTTGCGATCCGACTGGTGGTCTTTCCAGAATTCGCCCACGCGGCGCCGATCTACGCCACGGTCCGCGAACTGCGCGAAAAGCTGGCCGTGCCCGTTCCAAACGAGCACGTCGATCGCTACATCACCAAGGCCCGCGAAGACGGCATTTATATACAAACGGGCAGCTTCATCGAGTTCGATCCTGCCTGGCCTGGCGTGCTCTTCAACACGACGTGCCTAGTCGGTCCGGAGGGCCTGCTCTACAAATATCGCAAGGTCAATCCGTGGATTCCGTGGGAGGTTCATGCCAGCCCGCAGGACGTGCCTGGCTACGACGCGGAACTGTTCCCCGTCGCACGCACCGAAATCGGCAATCTGGGCTGCGCCATCTGCTACGACTGGCTGTTCCCTGAAGCGATCCGCCAGCTTGTGTTTAACGGCGCTGAAGTCCTAATCCGCGTTTCCGCCTACATGGACCCGTGGGGCGCCACACCGCCGATGGATTGGTGGACGGTGGTCAACCGTTGTCGCGCCCTGGAAAACATGGCTTACGTGGTGGCGGCCAACCAAGGCGCCAGCCTCAGCAACTATGGACCGTTCTCCTGGCCCGGCGGCAGCATGGTGGTGGACTACGACGGCCGCATCCTGGCCCAGGCCCATCCCGGTCCCGGCGAGAAGATCGTGGTGGCGGAGATCGACCTGGAGGCGTTGCGTGCGGCCCGGCAACAACGGCTTGGCCACAACCCCCTGGCTCACTTGCGCCGGGAGGCGTATCGTGGAGCAACTTCCGGCTATCCGGCCGGAACTCTGGCGTCCGTTAAAGATCCCCTGGGGAACCGCACAGTTGAAGAGAACGAATCCACTATTCGATCAGCTTTGGCCACCCAGCCCTGGGGCCCAACACCGGGCGCGTCCCCGGCGGCCTGAATCGTCCCGTCGCGGAGACGTCGCGCCTCGTCGAACTGAGAAGGCCGCATTGCCCGTATGTTACAAAGTGGAACTTGCGCGGTCAGCCCAAGTAACTCGCCTTGAAGAAGACCCGATAGACTCCTCCGCCGAGGAGTCCGCCCAGCACCGGCGCGATGATGTAAACGGTCAGCCAGCCAAGGCCATTCACCTGAAACGGCACGCCACCCCAGCCAGCCAACGAAGAAAAGACCCGAGGCGCAAAGTCACGAGCAGGATTGAAGCACGCCATCGTCAGCGGCCCCAGCAGCGAAATCAGCAGCGTCACCGTGAGGCCAATCGTCGCGGCGGTCAGGATTTGCGGACGCGCCTTGTTCCGCTCATCGGTCACCGAGAAAACGACGAGCAGCAGGATGGCCGTGCCGATGACCTCCGCGCCGAACGCCGCCAACGCCGACATGCGCGTACGCGCTTCGGCCGTCAGTGGCTGCCCGCATGGACTCGGGAAGAACTCGCCAAACACCATCGCGCTGGCTTCGCTACCCGGCTGGCCCCGCACCAGATGATTGGCCCTCTCGAACACCGCCAGCGCGCCACCGAAGATTAAGTAAAGCACCGCCGCCGCCACGAACGCTCCCAGCAGTTGAGCGGCAACGTATGGCGCCACCCGGCTCTTCGGGAAGTCCGACCACACCGTCATGCTCACAGTCACAGCAGGATTCAAGTGCGCTCCGCTCAACGCGCCGGTGAGGTAAATGGCCGTTGCGATGCCGAGTCCCCACACGATGGCCACTTGAAACACGCCCACTTGTGCGCCCGTCAAAACCGCCGCGCAGACGCTGCCACAGCCAAAGAACACGAGGAGGAAGGTGCCGAAGAACTCCCCGGTGAACCACTTTGGCAGTGCTTTCATGCGCGGCCCAGCCTTCGTGGCTTCAGGCCAGCACTTTCTCCATGCGATGCGTCGGCGTCGGCTTGCCCGGCCGGAAATGCTCCAGGTGGTCCAGCGTGGCCCGCAACGTCGGGAACTTCTTTGGCGCCGCTGCGAGCCCCTCCCGCACGACTGCCCCCAGAACATCAGGCGCGGCCTCGGCGCGCAGGTTGATGATCAACTGTCCGCTCGTTACTGGTTCTTCCAGATGGAAGGAAAGCTCCGGCACGAAGTCATTGCGCACGAGGTTCACCGCCGCGATCTCGCCCGTGAGGCTGGCATTAGGGCTAAGCGTCATCTTCAAGTGCGCGACTTCCGCCTTCACGCTCTTCAGGCGCTTCCGAATTGCCCCAGCCAGTTCCTTCAAAAACAGGTCGGCATCGAATGCCTGCCTTGCCGCAACCTGCACCGTGCAATTCAGCCAGCCCAGCAGCGCCTCCCCATCGGCATACACCTGGTAATCGACTTCCATGGCTGTTCGTGCCACCTGCTCCGCGCTCGTGATGCGGGCAAACCATCCATCCAGGTTCGTGCCATCGCGGGCCGACACCGCGAGAATCTCCTTCCCCGGAAACTTCGCCTCGATGGCTTGCCGCAACGATTCCAGCCGCGCTTCATCCAGCACGTCGCGCTTGCTGATAACCACCAGGTCGGCTTCCTCAATCTGCTTGAGGTAGATGTAGAGCACCTTCTCCGAGAAGTTGCCGCCCTTCTCCAGACCGAACACGCGCAGGGCGCGAATCGGATCGACCAGCACGCTGACCGGTGCCACCGTGAAGTTATCGCCGTAAAGTCGCCGGAGGGGATACGTCACCGTGGCCACCAAGTCCGTGCAACTGCCCACCGGCTCCGCAATGAACATTTCGGGGCGCGTGGTCGTGGTCAGCCGCTGGGAGGCATCCACCAACGAATTGAACCGGCAGCAGAAGCAGCCACCGGGAATCTCCTCCGTCGCGAAGCCCTGCGACCGCAGCATGGCCGTGTCCACCAGATTGCGTCCCTGATCATTGGTGATGAGTCCCACGCGCAGCCCCTCGTCGGCCAGGTGCTTCGCCAGTCGGCTCACGGCGGTCGTCTTCCCCGCGCCCAAGAAGCCGCCAATCATGATGTAGTGTGCCTTGGGCGTCCGGGCTGGCGGAGTCACTTTACGTCGTATTGCCTTCACAGAACGTATGCGCAAGCGTGCATACGTTTGCCGCGGGGCGCAAGCCTTTTCTTCGCCTGCTTTCAGAAGCTAGCGCGGCAGCTTGTCGAAGCGGAACGTGCAACAGTCCAACTCCAGCACGTTCCGGTTGGCGGCCAGTTCATCCTTCAGGCGAGAGGCTACGCCATAAAGGCGCTGCTTGCCCGATTTCTCCATTTCCAACAGCCCAGCCTCCTTCAGAACTCGCAGATGCTTGGACACGTTGTATTGCGACATCCGCAACCGGCCGGCAATGGCGCTCACGCCCAGTGGTTCCTTCAGCAGCAGGCGCATGATGCGCAGGCGATTCAATTCGCCTAGCGCCTTCAACACTGACATGCACTTTACGCCGGTCACGCGCCCGATACTACACTGGCAGGCGCTCTTCCGGCAAGATGGCTTGCGTCTTCAGTGGAATTGGGGAATTGGGCGAAGTGCGGATTCCTTTGACCTCCTGTTGGCGGACCAGTTTCGTCTCTTCCTCGTTCGTCCGCCCTTGTGGCAGCACCTCCCCATGCCGGAAGAGTTCTAGCACGGAGTCGCGGCTCAGGACGCCGCGCACCCTGCACCGCCCACAGCCACAACCGGAGTAATCCGACCGGTTTACGGCGAGAAGTGTCGGATGGTGAAAAGCTCCTCTTGCGGCTTCTTGATGCACTCGCGAGAGAGCGCCTCCAGCTTTTCAACCGGCTGGCCCGTGATGGACTTCAAGTAGGCCGCTTGCGGGCGAAATTCGAGCACGTCGCCTTTCATGTCTTTCCGCCGGACGGCGACGAACGATTGCTGGTAATTCAAAACCTCCGCGAGCCGCAGGTCCAGCCGTCCCAGACTGTTGCCCGTGCCAACAGACAGTCCATCCACAAGACACGTGAATGGCGTCTGCAGGGGGACGTAGCACACCACCTCCAACTCGTGCCGCCCCCACTCGGATTTCAATTCGCGCAGGGCCGCCTGCGCGATGCGCCAGCCCAGCACATTCCACGGGCCGACATGCCCATGCTGCCGTTCGATTTCGCCCCACCAATCCTCCGCCGGCCGGCCCACGTTCCAAGCGTTGTCCCCCGGCTGCGACTGCACGATGCCGGAGCTCGTCCGCGCGCCGCTCACATTCGCAGCGGAGGCTGCGGGAGCCTCATCGTCCGCCCACGCCAACCCCGCCGTCAGAAGGACAAGCGCGGCAAAGAATCCCGCCCCCGGAACCACAAGTTTGTGAATGTTCATACGCTTTTCTTGTTGCGTAACACTGTTTCGGTAGTATTACATCACTTCGTTCTCGTAACACTGAGCGGCCACACGCGTCAAGCCTGGTCGCCACCCGCGCCGGCTCGTTGTGAACTTGTGGAAGCAGTATGCAGAAAACAAAGACCGTCTTGACCCTCCTCGCCACGCTGGGGGCTTCCGTCCTGTCCGCGGTGACGGCTGATGAAACCCACGCCAACCTCCAGTCGGTCACTTCCACTGGCACCAGCGCGTGGAACGGCAGTTTTCCGTTCACCATCCGTGGGGTCCTTTTGTGCGACCCGGAGGAGATGTTGGACTACACACCGAACTTCATTCCGTGGAACAACGGAGCGAACGCCGGGAAGCTGGGCGGCGAATGGCAGATTACTTTCCAGGCCGTTGCCCCGGGCGACCGGGGCGGCACCACCTGCTGGATGGGCCAGAACTACGCCAACCGCGTGCCGCCGCACGACGACCAGTTCAGCTATTCCAACGAAGCCTGGGTCGCCGAAATCAATCGGCTCAATTTCGACCCCAGCTCCGGCCGCAAATTCCGCGCGGGCGACCTGGTGCAGATCACCGCGCGGCAGGCCCTGTTCTTTGGCGGCAAGCGCAACCTCAACGAAGGCCACGACGTTGACCCTTCGGCGAACTTCGACATCTCGTTGGTGACCTCCAACTACGGCCTGCCTGCGCCGGAAATCATCACGCTGGCCGACGTGGTGCAGCCCGGCGGCGCCCCCAGCGACCCGAACGCATGGCCAGCCATCTTCGACCAAACCCGCGCCACCGGCGGGGAGCATTACCAGGGGATGCGCGTCCGCATCAATGGCCTCACCCTGGCCACAACGGGCGGCTGGAACCCCACCAACCTTTGGGATGCCCGCAAATGCACGGTGACCGACGGTGCGGGCCGTTACTTCCTCTTGCGTCATCCGCGCTACAGCCTTGGCACTGCGCCCACCAACAAATTCGATGCGGTCGGTATCTTCACCCAGGAATCCGGCTCCGGCGTTCAGGGCACCAATGGCTACGAATTGTTCGTGCAACAGGTCATTCCGCAGGACCCTCCCGTGCTTGGCATCGCGCAACAGATTGCCATCACCTGGCCGGTCAGCGGGGCAATCTATCAGCTTGAGCAGCGCACCGACCTCAACTCCACCCACTGGTTCCCGGTCACGAACACGCCAGCGGTGATCGACGGCCAAAACACCGTCCTGGTACCTCCAGCGTCCAATCCGCAGCAGTTCTACCGGCTCAGGAAAACCAACTGACACCCTGATCATGCGTGCGCCGATCCCGCGCCCTCAGGCCTTCACCCTGATCGAACTTCTGGTGGTGATTGCCATCGTTGCCTTGCTCGCGGCGATGCTCCTGCCCGCCTTGGCCCGGGCCAAGGAAAAGGCCAAGGTGACGAAAGCCCATGCCGAGCTCTATGGCGTCGGTCTGGCCCTGGAGATGTATGCCGACGATAGCGACGGTCAATTGCCTCCTGTCCGTGTGAATTGCAACACCGATCTGGCTGACCATTGGTGCCAGTTCCCCGTCGAACTCGCCGACCAAGGCTATCTGGCGCGTGGCACGCGGCCAGGCCTGGCCGCCAACATGGAAGACGTGTTCAATCCCGGCCACACCTACAAATACGCTGCGCCGGGGCCGCAACTGCTCAACGACTCCCCCGGCACCAACTTCAAGCTGTGGGTGCCGAACGACTTTCCTGAAGGTGCGACGGATGCCGGCAGGTATTACTCAACTCCGAAGGATTCCCCCGTCCGCTGGGTGTTGTGGAGCCTGGGGCCGCGGCCTGACAGTGCCAAAAGCCAGGACTCTCATGCCCCGATGGCTGGGGCCACTTGGTATCGCCGGGCGGGCGACAGTGGCGTCATCGCGCGTTTTGCCTCCCGTGACGGTACGCAACTCAAAACCCCATGAATCCCCCATCCCTTTCAAGGATACCACTTCGTATGGAAATGATGGTTTTGTTGATTTCCAAGTGCTTGCGTGGCTATTTTCGGGGTAACCGCACGCCAACCCGTTGACGGTCCCTGAGTCTCTGCTAGGCTCGCTACCCGTGAACACCGGCAAACAAGAGTCCATCGTCCGCTTCAGTATCTCGGTTCCGGCGAACCTGGCCAGGCAACTCGACCAGATGGCCCGCGAGAAGGGCTATGACAATCGCTCGTTGCAGGTGGCGGACCTGATTCGTGCGGAACTCGTGGAGCACCGGCGGAACGTCGGCGACCAGGAAATCGCCGGCACCATCACGCTTGTTTACGATCACCACAAACAGCACGTGCAGGCGTCCCTCACGGACATTCAGCACGAACACCACGACGTCATTGTTTCCTCACTGCACGTGCATCTAGACCATCACAACTGTCTGGAAGTGCTGGTGGTGCGCGGCAAAGCGGGACTCATCAAGAAGATCGCGGATGAACTCATCGCCGCCAAGGGCGTCAAGCACGGTAAGTTGACGGTCACTTCCAGCGGCAAGGACCTCCCGACCTAAACAGTGCCGACTCCCCTTTCGGGCATGTATTTGCACCGGTTTGATTATTCTTTCACGACGGACCGCTCCCTCGCGCCATCCAGGGACATCCGTCCTTCTGCGGGCAGCCGCGGCAACCATGCCTCCGGGATACAAGCGGCAAAATGATGAAAGAGTTCACGACAAAGGCGGCGACAAGTCCGACCAACACGCCAAAATAGCCCCGGCTGAGTGCCCAAGCTCCACAGCCCACAGGGATCAGCCAAAGGGGGACAATCACGGAAATGTGACGCTTGAACTTCTCCGCAAAGCACTCCTGCTCTCCTTTTCGCACGAACCGCGCGGACAGGATTCCATAGCCGCAGGGACAGCCCCGAGTGTTGTAATAGCTGCAGTAGGGGCAGATAACACCATGATCCAAAGCGCGCCAGTGATTCCGTAGGCCAGGTAACCGCCGGCACCCACCAGCGCGCAGGCTGAGAAATCGAATGCCCGGGCGACGAGAATAGTCCCCATCACCACCATGGCCTCGTACGGGAGGTTGGCGACCAGGGTCTGCGTTCGAGTGTATTCGCGCACGGGACGCCTGCGATTGTCGCCACATCTCACACGGCCCGCAAGTCCGTTCGCCACGTTCCGCCCGGGGCTCATCGCGACAGTTCTTCTTCAGAGCAGCCGGGCTATGGACACTTGCCAACCGCCACCAAGTGCCCGCGCGTACGGAAGAAGAGGCAACCCTCGGAAATGGCCGGCGTGGACATGCAGGTTTCCTCCATTCGGTTGGTCGAAAGCACCGAGAACGTGTCGCCAACGCGCAGCACGAAGACGTCGCCGAGTTCACCCGTGAAGTAGAGCTTGCCGTCCGCCGCAACCGGCGACGCGGTGAATCCTTGACTACCACTGCTCAGGCGCTGGCTGTAGTGGATCTTGCCGCTCCTGGCGTCGAAGCAAGTCACCACGCCGTAGTCCGTGCAACCGTAGAGGAGGTCACCGACCACGATGGGGGTCTGCAAGTAGTTGCCCTGATGGGGGTGCACCCAGGCGATGGCGGCGTTGGTCATCCCGATTTCCGGAGGCGTGATGTCCCCTGCGGCCTCCAGGCGAATGGCTCGCATGGGTCGGGAGTTGCCATGAGAGCTGGTCAGGTAAACCAGGCCGTGAGCCGACACTGGCGTCGGGACCGGGGCATCGCCGCCACCGGACAGCCGCCAGCGTTCCTTCCCGGTCTGGAAGTCGTAGCCGCCGATGGCCCGCCAACCGTTGACGATGACTTGGGTTCGGTCACCGACACGAACGACGGTGGGCGTACTCCAGGTGGTGACGTCTTGCCGTGGCGAGCGCCAGATCTCGCGACCGTCCTTGAGATCGAACGCCGCCAGAAACTGCCCGGAGAGAACGTCGCACTGCACGATCACCACGCCGCCGTGGATGGCCGGCGAGCTCCCATAGCCCCACTGTTCCGTCGGGGCATTGTACGGTCCGGCATCCATCAGCCCGAGATCCTTCCGCCATTGCAGCTTGCCGGACATGTCGAAGCAGAACAGCCCCTCGGACCCGAAGAGCGCGGCGAGGTAATGTCCGTCCGTGGTCGGTGTCGAGTTGCATTGGCTGGACTTGGTATGCCGGCGTTGACTCGGCACCCCTTCGTGCGCCAGCGCATCCCAAACGATCCTGCCTGTTGCCTTGTCGATGGCCAACAGCCGCCATTGGTGCGGCTCCTTTTCGAGCACCGAGTCGGTCTCACCATAGAGACCCACCTTCAACTCAGCCTTCCCCGGCTTCACCGCGGTCGCGACATACACACGGTTGCCCCATACGATCGGTGAGGCGTGGGCCAGCCCCGGGATCGGCGTGCGCCAGAAAACGTTCTGCCCGGTTGCCACACTCCAGCTCGTCGGGGTCGCCAATCCTTCGGCAGTCCCCGACGCGTTGGGGCCGCGAAATTGCGGCCAGTTTGTCTGGGCGGCGTCGGCGAAGGTGCCAAGCGCAAGGAAAGCGGACGCCAGGACTCTCAGAATCCGTCTGCTACATCGGTCCCGGCTACTGCTCACACACAATGCGTTCGGCCCGTCAATAAGAATCCAGGTTGAAGACATTCCCATAGCCCAGACTGGATGGCCCGGCAGGCCTCGCCCCCGCTGGCTCAGAACTCCAGTGGCACACGCACCACGATAGCACCCATGACGTCCCCCTGCCGGAAATCTTTCTTCGGGCACCGCGGATGGTTGTTGTGGCAGGAGACACACGAGGGCAGGGTCGCACGGTCGGCGTAGATCGCGGTGAAGTAGCTGCGGCCGCCCAATTCCTCCTCGGTGTAGTAGTTCTCCTCCGGGTGCTTCGCGACGTGTTCGAGGCCGGTTTGCTCCGCCTGGGTCTGCGGGCCGTAGTTCTCGTTGATCGGCCACAAGGAACGTAGCGTGTAAGAAAACTCCGCACCGCGCTTTTGGATGTTCTGTCCTGCCGCCCGGAGCATCTGGGCCGGCACGGGCAGACCGTGTGCTTCGCGCCAGTTCTCGCTCGCGGGCAGCCGATGCTCGTCCGCGTAGAGCCGCTGAACGATTAACTGCGCGTAAGCGTCTCGGTCGGCGGCAATAACCGCGTGCAGGGAATCTGCCATCTTGCGCGGGCTGATCGAGGTCAGCTTGTGCGATTTCTCTTCAGAAACGCCGGTGACCAGCACCGCGCCGAGAACGACGGTTGCACAAACGATCACCGTCAACAGTTTGCCGGTCATAACTTGGGCTCCCGCACTTTCAGGATTTGATCCGATGCAATGTTGGTGAGGGCCTGGACCTGTCCACTGGGCCAGCGGATTTCGAGGCGGTCCACCTTCTGGCGCGGACCCAGGCCGAAATGCGGGCGGGCGTCTCCCTGCGTCAGGAAGCCCACCGGACACCACGCTTCGGCGCGCAAGGTCAGGTCGCCGGCGGCCAGTGTGATGAGCGCGCCATAACCGTTGCGGTTACTGCGCGTGCCTTCCAACTGGAGCTTGAGCCAGTGATGCTTGAGGGGGCACCGATTCCTCAGCAGAAATGGCCGGTCCCCGAGCGCAGTCAGCAGGACATCAAGCCGCCCGTCGTTGTCGTAATCCAGCACGGCATTGCCGCGGGCGTTGATCCGGGTCTTGAAGATGGCGCCGCCTTTCTCTGAGGCGTCGGTGAACTTGGCTTTGCCCTGATTCTCCAGCAAGAGCGGCACAGTACCATCCAGTCTGAAAGCACTCCCGTTGGCAATGAAAAGATCAAGGTCGCCGTCGTTGTCGAAGTCCAGAAAGACGCCGCCCCAGGCCACATATTTCTGCGTCAGAAGGCCGAGGCCCGAAGCCCACATGCGGTCATCATAGAATCCCTGTGCCGTGCGAAGGTACAGGGAGCCATACCCCAGGCGGGTGATGAACAGGTCGGGCAGGCCGTCACCGTTGGCATCGCCGATGGCGGCGTTCATGGAACCTGGCGCTTCCCCGATGGAATTGAACGCCACGCCGACGTCCATCGCGACGTCATGAAAGTGACCCTTGCCATCGTTCAACCACAGCATGTTGGGCGTGTCATCGTTGCAGACGTAGAGGTCCACATGGCCGTCCCGGTTGCAGTCGAAAGCGCAGACGGACATGGCCCGCTGACCGGGCGCGTAGAGGCCCGCCTGACGGGTCACGTCTTCGAAAGTGCCATTGCCCCGGTTTCGGTACAGCACGTTGGCCTCGCCCTGGTAAGCGAGCGGTCCGGGATAAGCGCCGGGGTTTTGCTCCGATTCCTTTTCAGGGACATAAGTGAGGTAATTCCCTACGTAGAGGTCGAGCCAGCCGTCGTTGTCGTAGTCCAGGAACACCGCAGAGATGCCCGTGCCGGCATGGCCGACACCGGCCTTCTTGGTGACATCCTCGAAGGTGCCGTCGCCGCGATTGCGGTAAAGAAGATTGCGCCCGACGTTCACGATGTAGAGATCAGTATAGCCGTCGTTGTCAAAATCGCCCGCCGTCGCGGCGCTGGCAAAGCCGCTCCCTTCAAGTCCAGCCTTGCGGGTCACATCCTCGAACGTGCCGTCACCGCGGTTCCGATAGAGCCGGTTGGGCTGGCGCTTCGTGCCCGGCGGCACGGCCGTGACGCCTTCGAGCGGTCCCCAGTTCAGTAGATAGATGTCCACGAATCCATCGTTGTCATAGTCGAATACGACGTCGCCGGAGCCGTTCGACAGGAGGATGTTGGCGATCCGTTGGTGGCAGAACTGATGCACAAAGTCGATGCCGGCGCGCTGGGTCACGTCTTCGAACCAGTCGTTAGGGTTTGGAGCGATGGATGGGGTGGGGCGCCGCGTTGCGTTTGCGACGGCTCCTGGCGGGCTGGACTCGACCGGTGGCTCGCCACTGGCCAGCAGCGTGATCCAGCCAGAGAGGAGTGCTGCAGCAGCGGCAACCGATTGTAGCCTCAGGAAGCCGTCGATTTGCATGGATAATGACAACGCTCAGTCATAGCGACACCCTTGACCATCGGCAAGAGCATCCTCAACGCGGCGTTCGCCCGGACTGTCAACGCCTCGCGTTGCCTCGCGTGGTTCAGTCCTTTGGCGGTTTCACCCCAAACAAGTCCTTTTGTACGAGAATGGCCAGGTAATGGTCCGTGCCCGTCATCAACTCGTAGCGGACCAGGACCCAGCCGGCGGCTTCCGCCTCGCCCGCCAGTTGGCTCAGCGCCGTACCGCGTCCCCCGCCTCTGGCAATGAAGGGGTATTTCTCAATGATGCAGAGGCGCCCCTGTGGCTTGATGACCGACCGGAGATGCTTCAGGTAATCGACGCGGGTGTCCGGCAAATGATGGTAAACCTGGGATACGAAGGCCAGGTCGCAAGAGTTGGTCGGCAGGTTGACATTGTCGGGTTGGCAGAGATGAGGCTGGATTTGCGGGAGGCGGGCATACTTCTCTTTGAGTTGGTCCACCAGCTTCTGCTCGATCTCGGCGGCGTAGATGACGCCATTAGTGCCGACGGCGCTGGCCATTTTCTCTGACCACCAGCCGTCGCCCGCGCCGAGGTCCAGGACGACATCTCCCGGATGGAGGTCCAGTTCCTTGAGCACGTAATCCGACTTGGCGCGGTATGGGTAGCCCGTCTCGCCTACGCGCTGATGCTGGGTGGGGCTGGTGACACGCGTCGAGCCGGGTGATTGGCCCGAAAGCCACGGAGCACCACTCAGTAACAAGGTCGCCACGGCCAAACCCCATGGGGCACGCAGGCCGGTGAGAGATTTTCGTTTCATAAAGGTGAATCTCGTTTGTCGGCGGCCCCGGAACTCGGTGCTATGGTTCCTGAACCCGCAGAATCTGGTCCACCGGTACATTGGTTAGCACGTGCGTCTGCCCGCCGGGCTTCGGCCAGCGGATTTCGATGCGGTCCACTTTCGACTCCTGGCCCAGTCCGAAATGGAGCCGGGGGTCCTGCTGAAAGACGTAGCTGGTCGGACAACGCGCTTCAGCCTGAAACACGCGTGTGCCCGCGACGACCTTGACCTGCGCGCCGAAGCCGTCGCGGTTACTGCGGCTGCCCACCAGCTTCAACTTCAGCCAGTGGTTGGAATTCGTGCAACGGTTGTGCAGCAGCACGGCGCGGTCGCCCAGGCTCGTCAACAGGAGGTCCATCCGTCCGTCGTTATCCAGGTCGAACACGCCGCTGCCGCGCAAGTTGACCTGGCGCTTGAAAAAGGGGCCGGCCTTGTCCGCGGCGTTCACAAAGGTCGCGTTGCGCTGATTCTCCAGCAACAGGCTGGGTGCGCCTTTCGTCGTGAAGTGCGGATCGCCGTTCGCGATGAACACGTCCAGGTCGCCGTCGTTGTCGAAATCGAGGAAGTTCCCGCCCCAGCCAACATATTGAGCCGATATGCTGAGAATCCCCGACGCGACGATGCGGTCCTCGAAGAAAGCGCCGACGGAGTTGAGGTAGAGCGAGGCGTTGCCAAAGCGCGTCACCAGCAGGTCGGGAAAACCATCGCCGTTCACGTCGCCCACGGCCGCGCCCATCGAACCCGCGGCTTCCCCGAATTGATTGAAGGCCACTCCACATTGCAGCGCCACATCCTTGAAGTGACCCTTGCCGTCGTTAGCCAGCAGCAGGTTCGGCGTGCCATCGTTCGAGACGTAGAGGTCTTCGTTACCGTCGAGGTTGTAATCGAAGGCCGCCACCGACATGGCTCGGTGGCCCGGGATGCGAATGCCTGCGCGCTCGCTCACGTCCTCGAAGGTTCCATCGCCGCGATTCCGATAGAGGAGGTTGAACTCAGGTTCATACGAGAGCGGTCCAGGGTAAGGCACCTGCGAGCCCGGCGGCAATTTCACCGCCGGATCGTAAACGAGATAGTTCGCCACGAACAGGTCAAGGAAGCCGTCCCCGTCCACATCGAGAAACGTTGCGGAGATACCGGCGTGTTTCGAAGTCAGGCCCGCTTTGGCCGTCACATCCTTAAAGGTGCCGTCGCCCTGGTTATGATAGAGTATGAGTCCGCCGAAGTTCACGACCAGCAAGTCCGTGTTGCCGTCATTGTCATAATCCGCCGCGGCGGCCGTGGTCCCAAAGCCCCAGCCCTCCACGCCGGCGCGCTTCGTCACGTCCTCGAAGGTGCCGTCGCCCCGATTGCGATAGAGCCGGTTCGGCAGACGTGGTGTGCCCGGTGGCGCGTCGGAAAGGCCCGGCACGGGACCGGAGTTGACCAGGTAGATGTCCATGAACCCATCGTTATCATAATCGAGGAATGTGCCACCTGCGCCGTCCGACTTCATGATGTTATCGAGATTGCCGTTGACCAGTTGATGGACGAAATCCACCCCCGCTTGCTGGGTGACATCCTCGAAGATTGGCTGAGCTGCTTTTGCGTGGGGTGCCGGGCCGTCGGCGTTCGTCTTCTGCTCCGGCGATTTGCCACAGCCAACCAGCAGACACAGTCCCAGCCCCGCGCTCCACACACCGCGAAGCAACCGTTGGCAGACAGGGAGGCGGTTCAAAGCAAACACCCGTGCGACAGCAACTCGATTCACGCGCACAACAAATAGTAGTTCATGAGGTCAACGCCCTGTCAACCACACAGGATAAACAGGTGACAGTCCGCGCTGTTCGCCGATGCCGCTCCACGAACTCCTCCAACGCCGCGAGATCGCCCGCACCCGTCTCCACCATGAAGCCTTCATCCGTGTCCATCCGCTCAATCTCGGTGCGTCTTATTATTGCTCGGGACGTTTCCGGCGCCCGGCGGATATGGCCTTGCAGATTGCGGCGGCTCGATATGGCCGCCACTTGCATTCTGCAATCCGACACCGGCCGCCCGCGCTGCCTTGAAGCGCCGCAGAGCTTGATTTCAAAGAGATTCCGATTGGTCCACTGTCCGATTCGCTCTGGCACGGAACTCGCATCAAGACAGTCGTGCTGATTGCGAATCCCAACTGTCAGGGGCGCGTCTCGCCAGTCTTTGATCAGACTGGCCAACATGAACACAGTGAGCGCAAGCAAGAAAAGCCCTGGCAAACGCAGTCACACTCACACATGAAACTCGCCATTACTTCGCAAGGACCGGACCTGGACTCGCCGGTAGATCCCCGCTTTGGTCCGGCGCGCTTTTTCCACGTCATCGACAGCGACGCTGGAGCGCAAGCCGTGATACCTGAATCCGGCGTGAAAAGGCATAGGTCAAATGGTTTGTGACCTGATTTGACGGGCCGTTGACGCGGATTTATGGTTCTGCCTCTCACTTCACTTTCGGTGAAGTGAGAGGCAGTATGCGAAGATCGCCAACAAATGTCACGATCGCCTTTAATCACAAGGGGCTGACGCATTATGGCGGCATTTTCTTCTTTCACGAATTCCTGCGAGTGCTGCAATTGCGACGGTATCTTCATCGGCACTTGAACTACCCCAGACGCAACCACCACTACAGTCTGCCACAGATGCTGCTGGGGTTGGTCTATCCCATCATTCTGGGGTTGGATCGTTTGGAGACAGCGTGTTTCTTGCGTGGCAATGGTACCTTTCAATATCTCACGGGCTTGGGAAACTATCCCGATCCGCAAAGCTTGCGGCGGTTTCTGCTGCAGGCACCGCCGCAATTCCGGGAGCAACTGCATCGGCTCAATGACCGACTGCTGCAACAATTCATCTATCGTCCAGAGCACAGGTCGCGGCTGATCCTGGATCTGGATAGCACGGTGCTGACCGTGTTTGGTCGCCAAGAGGGCGCGGCGGTCGGCTATAATCCGCGCTACCGTGGCAAACGTTCCTACGATCCGTTGCTGTGTCTGGAGGCCAACTCGGCGTTCTTGTGGGATACCGAGTTGCGACCTGGCAATGCCGGTACCTGGGCAGGCAGTGTCGAACTGTTGGCCAGTTGCTTTCTGAGTGTTCCCTCCGACATCCGTGAATTGCGGGTTCGGGCGGACGCGGGCTTCGGCTTTGATCCGGTGTTGGACGTGCTGGAGCAACGGGCCGCTGAATACGCCGTGGTCGCGCGCATGACCTCCTCGCTCAAGCGGGTGCTGGGCGGCTTGCGTTACCAACGGCTCAACGCGCGCTGGGAGATCGCGGAGTGTGAGCATCGGCCCAGCGACTGGAAGCAGCCGCGTCGGTGCATTGTGGCACGGCGACGCCTTGAGGAAACCGAACCGGAGCCAACGCTGTTTACTCTGGAGCGTTACCTCTACCGAGGCTGGATCAGCAATTTGCCGTTGAGCGCGGCGGGAGTGTGGCACTTCTATGATGGGCGGGCAGGTATGGAGCCGCGTATTCGTGAACTGCGGGAGGATTTCGCTTTGCGGAGGATTCCCACGCGGGCCTTTAGCGCTAACGCCCTTTACTTGGAAGTGATCTGCTTGGCCTATAATCTGGTGACCGCCTTCCAGAGAAGTTGCCTGCCCGAAGGCTGGCGCGACCTCACGTTGAGCAAACTGCGCTACAAACTGTTCTGGCTGCCGGCAGAACTTACTCGACCACAGAATCGACCTACCTTGAGGTTGGCGCAGATACCGGCAATTGAAGACTTGACGGAGAGGATTCTGCATCAAGTCCACAAGCAGAAACCGCTCGCCGAATGAGGGTACGATTCTCACGATCGATCAAGTGCTGCAAAAAGCCTGGGCAGAAAATCGCATTTTCGGCCCTTTTTCACGAAAACCCCGGAAATTCACGCCGGATCCAAGTGATAAGCAATGAGACTAACCTGAACGCGGTGCAAGGCGCTGGCCTTCAAGCCGCCCAGACCTTGGTGAATCAAGGGGTCCAGGCGGTCGTCACTGGCCACGTCGGGCCGAAGGCTTTCGCCGGCTTGCGCAGCGCCAACGTGACGATCTACACCGGCGCGGAAGGCACTGTCAGACAGGCCCTGGAAGCCTTCCAAGCCGGACGGCTTCGGGCGCTGTCCCAGGCGGATGTCCAAGGACACTGGTGATGAAAACCTCACTCGACTGCATCCCCTGTTTCGTCCGTCAGAGCCTGAACGTCATGCGCCTGGCGACGACCGACGAGAAAGCCCACGAGCAGATGTTGCGCGAGGTGCTCCACCGCACCAGCCAGATGGATCTGACTCAGCCGCCGCCGGTCCTGGCGCAATGGATCCACCGGTAAGTGCGTCAACTGGTCGGCCAGGCGGATCCCTACGCCACCGCCAAGGAGGCCTCCAACCGGCTCGCGCTGGCGCTCCTCCCCGCGTGGCGCAAACGCATCCTGGCTTCGGAGAATCCCCGGTCGGCCACCTTGAAACTCGCGATCGCTGCTAACATCATTGATTTCGGCATCAAAGGTGATTTGAAGGCGGAAGACATCCCGGCCGCCCTGGAAGGCTCCTTTGCGTCGCCGCTGGAAGGAGACGTCGAAGCGTTCTTCGAGGCCGTGGACCGCGCCCACGACGTTCTGTTCCTCGCCGACAACGCGGGCGAACTGGTCTTTGACCGGTTACTCCTCGAACTGCTGCCCCGCGAGAAAATCACCGTGGTGGTCAAGGGCCAGCCGGCCATCAACGACGCGTTGCTGGCGGATGCGGAAGCCGCCGGTTTGCGCGGACGGGTGACCGTGATGGACAACGGCAGCGGTGCGGCGGGGACGTTGCTGGAATCGTGCAGCCTGGAGTTTCAGCGGCGGTTTGCGAGCGCCGATCTGATCATCGCCAAGGGCCAGGCGAACTTCGAAGCGCTGGAGGGTTGTGACAACGACATTTTCTTTCTGCTGAAAATCAAGTGCCCCATCGTGGCCCGGCATATCGGCCACGCGGTGGGAAGCTTGGTCCTGCACCGAAACGTGCCCGCCGCGGCTGCGAACCGTGGCGCAGCTCGGCCCAGAATAGAGGCGCGCGCGCGGAACCAAACCACGAAAATCAATACACAACGAAAGGACACAGTTATGACACCGATGGGCGATGGCACCGGACCACTTGGCCAGGGGCCGGGTAAAGGCAAAGGCCTGGGACCTTGCGGCGGCGGACAGCGCCGTGGCTGGGGTGGCGGAAGAGGTCAAGGCGGCGGACGGGGTCGCAGACGCGGTCAAGGACGCGGTTTTGGCCAAGGCCGGGGGCCGGGCCAGAATCCCGGTTCGGACCCAAACGCCAACCCGCCCAACCCGGCAGACGAAAACAAACCCAACTCGTGAACTCCAGCAACAGGCCGCCCAGTTGGAGAAACCGCTGGAGGCCCTCCGTACGCGAATCAACCAGCTTGAGCATGACGCGACGAGACACTAGCGCCCGCCCTCACGCCGCCAGCATCCCATGAAAGTGGCGGTGGCCAGCGGCAAGGGTGGCACGGGCAAGACGACCCTCGCCACCAATCTGGCGGCGGTCATCGCCCGCAGCGGCGCAACCACCGCCTACCTCGACTGTGACGTCGAGGAGCCAAACGGCCACCTATTCCTGAAGCCGGAAATCGTCTGCGAGAGAGTGGTTGGAAAACAGGTTCCGCGCGTTGACCCGGCCAAGTGCGGCCATTGTGGCGCGTGCGCCGGAATCTGCCAGTTCAGCGCCATTGTGTGCCTGGGCAACCAGACGCTGGTGTATGACGAGTTGTGTCACAGTTGCGGCGGCTGTGCGCTGGTTTGCCCCGTCGGCGCCATCACCGAACAGGTGCACCCGATGGGCGTGGTGAATACCGGCGCCGCCGGGGCGGTTCAATTTGTCTCCGGCACGCTCAACGTGGGCGAGCCTGCCAGCCCGCCCGTCATCCGCGCCGTCAAACAAGCCGCGCCGCCCGCCGAGTGGACGTTCGTTGACGCGCCGCCTGGCACGTCCTGTCCAGTGATTGAGAGCGTGCGGGGCAGCGACTATGTGCTGCTGGTCACCGAGCCGACGCCCTTTGGGTTGAACGACCTGAAACTGGCGGTGGAAATGACCCGGGCCTTGCGGCTTCCCTTTGGCGTCGTGGTCAACCGCGCCGACGGCCTGGACAACGAGGTCCGCGACTACTGCCAGAGCAACGGCATTTCCGTGCTCGCCCGGATTCCCGAGAATCGCTGCCTGGCCGAGGCCTACTCACGAGGCGTTCTGGCCTGTGACGCGGTGGATGGCTTCGCGGACCTGATGGAGTCCCTCCAAGCTCGCCTGGAAAAAGAAGGGCGGCTCGCATGAACGAGCTCGTCGTCATCAGCGGCAAAGGCGGCACGGGCAAGACCTCGGTGGTGGCTTCGCTTGCCGCTTTGGCCGACCAACCCGTGCTCGCCGACTGCGACGTGGACGCCGCCGATCTGCATCTGGTGCTCGCCCCCCGCGTCCAGCGCCGCGCAGATTTCCTCGGCGGCCAGCGCGCCCGCATCAAGCCCGGTCACTGCACCACCTGTGGCAAATGCGAGGAACTCTGCCGCTTTGACGCCATCTTCTTCGACGGCCCCGGCAACGGTCACCTTCCCCGCACGTTTCGCGTGGATCCCACCGCCTGTGAAGGCTGCGGAGTCTGCGCCCATTTCTGCGCCCAAGGCGCCATTGAGTTTGGCCCCGCCGTCACTGGTCAATGGTTCATTTCGGAAACGCGTCGCGGCCCCATGGTCCATGCCAGGCTGGGCGTGGCGCAGTCCAATTCCGGCAAGTTGGTTCACGTGGTCCGCTCCGAGGCCCGCCGGATTGCGAAGGAACAACGGCGCGCTGTGATTCTGGTGGACGGTCCGCCAGGCATTGGCTGTCCCGTGATTGCCTCCATCACCGGCGCCACGCTGGTCCTGGCGATGACCGAGCCGACGCTGTCGGGCGAGCACGACCTGGAGCGGGTGCTGTCCCTGGCGCGGCATTTTCGGATCCCATCGGCTGTTTGTGTGAACAAATGGGATTTGAACCCGGACCTGACCCGCCGGATTGAACAATGGGCAAGCTACGCCGGCGCGAACAGTGTCGGACGGATTCCTTACGACCCGGCCGTGACCGCCGCCCAAATCCAAGGCAAGGCGGTCGTCGAACTCGACCACTGCCCGGCGGCGCAAGCGATGATCCAAGTATGGAAAAACATATCTCAAACATTCACACACTCGGCGCCCGGCCCCGCCCCGCCAACTTCGGCCCCCTGAAAGGTGCCAACGGCAACGCCCGCCTCACCGGACCGTGCGGCGACACCATGGAGATGTGGCTGGGGATCGATGGACGATCCGTCCGGACCTAACCCGCCGCCAAATCAAACCGTTGCGGCAACGCCCGAACCCAACACCGGTTTATGAAAATCGCGATTCCCATGGCTGAAGGCCGGCTAACGACACACTGCAGGCAGTGAGAACAATGTCCGGTCCTTTAACCCGGCACGCTGACCAAGTCGCCGACGCGGGCCGCAGCCTGCGGCGGCGCGCCCTGGCGCTGTTGCTCGCGGTGGTCCTCGGCGGGTTGCTGACCCGCTTGGGCGGCCTTGTCTTGGCGGTCGCGGCGGGCGCTTTGGCTTGGGCGCTGTTCGCCGCGTTCACGGTCCTTTTTTTCCGCGATCCGGCACCGCATGTTCCGCCCGACGCCAACGCTGTGGTCGCTCCGGCGCATGGCCGGGTGGATTGCGTCGGGGAATCCGTTGAGTCGGAGTTCATGAGCGGCCCCTGCCGGCGGATTTCCATTTTCCTGTCCGTCTTCGACGTGCATGTGCAAAGCGCGCCCGTAGCCGGAACCGTCTTGTTTGTTAAACACCATCCGGGCCGCTTTTTTCTCAGCGCGCTCAAAACCGAATCTGCCTGGCACAACGAAAGTGTCCTGATCGGAATGGAGTCCGCCGCGCGGCCAGGGGAACGCATTGCGGTGCGGCAGATCGCTGGCGTGATTGCCCGCCGAGTGGTTACGTGGGTCCACCCCGGCGACTCGATCGGGCGCAGCGAGCAGATTGGCCTGATTCAATTCGGCTCCAGGTGCGACCTTTATTTGCCGCTCGCGTGGACCCTCACCGCCAAGCCCGGCGACAAAGTGCGTGGCGGCGAAACGATCGTCGCCCGCCGGGGCGAACCAAGCCGTCCGGGCGACTCCGCCGCAACCGGATCGCAGCCATGACCACTGTACAAAAGGCCATCAAGTATGTCTTCGGCCCCGTGCCCTCGCGCCGCCTGGGCCGGTCACTGGGCGTGGACCTGGTCCCGTTCAAGACCTGCACCTACGACTGCATCTATTGCCAACTGGGCCGTACCACCTGCAAGACCATCGAGCGCAAAAAATGGACGCCGATCGATGCGGTGCTGGACGAGTTGAAACAGAAGCTCGCCTGCCGGCCTGATTACATCACGTTGAGCGGCTCGGGCGAACCGACGCTACACTCGCGGATCGGCGAGTTGATCAACGCGATCCAGGTCATGACCAACATCCCCGTGGCAGTCCTGACCAACGGTTCGCTCCTGTGGCAACCGGAAGTCCGCGCCCAGTTGGCCAACGCCAACGTGGTTTTGCCCTCGCTCGACGCCGGCGACGAGTTCCGGTTCCGCGCGATCAACCGCCCGCACGCAGAAATCTCGTTCGCGCGGATGGTGGCAGGCCTGGTGGACTTCCGCCGCGAATTCCGGGGCCAGTATTGGCTGGAGGTTTTCCTTTTGGACGGTTACACTGCCCTCAAGTCCGAGGTCGCCAAGCTCGCGGAATGGGTCGAACGCATCCAACCGGACAAGGTACAGTTGAACACCGTGGCCCGGCCGCCGGCGGAGGAATTTGCCGTCGTAGTCCCGTCGGAGCGACTGAACGAACTGGCGAGGCTGTTCCAGCCAGCCGCCGAGGTGATCGCCGACCATCGCGGTTCGGGCATGCGCAGCAAGGTTCAAGCGGGCCGTGGTGCCGTTCTGGGCCTTTTGCGGCGGCGCCCTTGCACGGTGAAAGACGTGGCTGACGGCCTGGGGCTGCATCCGACCGAGGCGCTCAAACTCGTTACCGGCCTCGAAAGGCGCCACCAGGTGACGGGCCGCCTGGCAGGCGGGCAGCGTTATTATCAGGCGGCGGCCCCGCGGCGGTTTTGTAGGAAGCCTGCGCAACCAGGCCTGAAGTGCAAAGGCGCAACTCAAGCATCAAAATGAAGACGAAAGCAAAGAAGCCAGTTCACAGCGAAGAGGTGCGGGCCCACCACCGGCAACTCCTGGAGCGCGACGTCCGCTTGCACGGCTTCGGCTACGATTCGGCCGCCGGCATTGCGTTTGTGTTGGCCCAGGCGCTGCCCTTGGACGGGTCGGTACTGGAGATCGGCACGGGCAAAGGACGATTTCTCGTCGCACTGGCGAAACACGCGTTGGCCATCACCACGGTGGACATCTCCCCACAGGAACAACAATGCGCCCGGCTGAACGCGCGCTACGCCGGCCTGGAAGATAAAATCCGGTTTGTCCTCCAGGAC
>Ga0315274_10001156_pt1 | contig 41080 bp, 31 predicted proteins | sample YL17G02_20_MG_FD_203700 | JGI IMG/M metagenome (GOLD analysis project Ga0315274, IMG submission 203700) | Sediment microbial communities from Yellowstone Lake, YNP, Wyoming, USA - YL17G02_20 | ecosystem: Environmental > Aquatic > Freshwater > Lake > Sediment | place: USA: Wyoming | collected...
CCCCCAGGTCCCGACCCAGAGAACGCCGGCATGGTCCTCCAGCAACGTATAGGCGCGATTGTCGCTCAAGCTGCCCGGATCGGCCGGATCGTTCCGAAAGTGTTCGAACCTGTTCGAGGCCCGGTCAAACCTATCCAGCCCGCCGAAGGCCGCGATCCAAAGGTTGCCCCGGCTGTCCTCGAGAATGGTCCGGAGAGTATCGTTCGAGAGGCTTCCGGGATCGTTGGGATTATTGCGGAAGTGAGTGAACCGCCGCCGGACCGGATCGTACCGGTTCAGTCCTCCCCCGTTCGTGCCCGCCCAAAGGACGCCGGCGCGGTCCCGGAAGATGGTCCGCACGGCGCCTTCGCTCAGGCCGTCCGGATTTCTCGGGTCGTAAGAAAACTGGGTCCGGCGGCCGGTCCGGCGGTCCAGGCTGACAAGGCCGGCGTCCGTGCCCATCCAGATGAGACCGGACTCGTCCTCCGTTATGGACCAAATGTTGTTGAAGTTCCGGCTGTTGGGGTCGTTCGACCGGTCCCTGATGACGGCGAAGGCCGCGGCCCCGGGGTCGAAATAGTTCAACCCGCCGCCCTCGGTTCCCACCCAGATCCCGCCCGCCCGGTCCTCGAAGATGGAACGGATGAGATTGCTGCTCAGACTGGCCTGGTTCGAGGGGTCATTCCGGTGATGGACGAACGCCATGGTCTTGGGATCAAGCCGGTCCAAGCCGTTATCGGTCCCGATCCAGAGACGGCCGGCGCGGTCCCTGAGCAGACTCGTGACGGTGTTGTGGGCGAGGCCGTCCGGATTGTCGGGATCGCTGTTGTAATTCACGATTCGCCCGTTCGCGCGATCCATCCAGACAAGGCCATGGTTCGTCCCGATCCAGAGGCCCGATTCGCCCTGGCTGAGCACGGCGTTCACCGTCATCCGGCCGAACAGGCGGACGAAACGCCCGCCCCGCGGATCGAGTCTGTTCAGCCCCCCGTCGTTGGTCCCGATCCACAGGGCGCCTGCGGAGTCCTGGTGGAGACAGGTCACGAAGTCGCTGCCGAGGCTCGATTTATCCTTGGGATTGCTCTTGTAGTGGATGAACGTCCCCGTAGCCGGGAGGAACAGGTCGAGTCCGTTGGGGGTTCCTACCCACAAACGCCCCTGTCTGTCCACGAGGAGCGCGTTGACTCGGTCCGCCGCCAAGCTTTCCGGAGACCGAGGGTCGTGCCGATAGGACGCGAACCGCTCCGTGGCGGGGTCGTATTTGTTGAGCCCGCCGCCGTCCGTCCCGATCCACAGGCTGCCGTCGCGGTCTTCGACCATCGACACGAGGTATGGATTGCTGACGCCGAAAGGATCGTCGGACGAGGGCTTGAAGATTCTGAAATTGAACCCGTCGAACCGGTTCAATCCATCCTGGGTCCCGAACCAGATGAATCCCCTGCGATCCTGGAGGATGGTGTAGATGTTGTTCTGGGAAATGCCGTTATCGACTCCGTAACGGCGGAACCTCGGTTCGACCTCTTGGGACAGAAGCCGCGGCGCCGCTGCCGCCAGGAGCAAACCATAGGCGGCAACCTTGACGATTCGGGGAAAAATCCTCCGTTCCCTTCTCAATGTCATGGCATTTCGGATAAAGCGGAATCGCCTCTCTGCTCGCGGGAAAGCGTCCCTCCGCCGACCAAGTATGGCACGGGGGGGCCGCGCCATCAATAACCCCTATAGATGAAAAGGGAGGTGATATATCCCCCCCGATTTTCACTCCAAGGGGTGACCCTCCGGGGAGACCCCCTTCCCGCCGGGAACTCCCCCGGCGGCGGAGTTTGACAATCGCCGCCGCTTCTCCTAAAATTTCTTCACGCCCGGGTCCCCGGGAATCCCGGTCAAGGAGGCGCAGACATGGCGCGCATACGGCTGAAGGTCTGGTTGACGATCCTGGCTGTTTCCGGGTCGGCCGCGGCCGGGCCGGCCTTTTCCTGCACGGTCATCGCCGTCGGGAAGAAGGCCTCGGCCGACGGCTCGGTCATCGTCTCCCATACCGATACCTGCAACAACAGCCGGATCTTCGTCGTCCCGGCCCGGTCCTTCCGCAAGGGCGAACTCGCCCCCGTCTATTACGGCATCCAGGATCCGAAGCTTCCGCTCCTCCAGTTCGGAGAGGTCATCGGCCATATTCCCCAAGTCGAGCGAACCTACGCCTACTTCCATTCCGGCTATCCCCACCTGAACGAGTATCAGCTGGCCATCGGCGAAAGCACGCTCAGCCAGCGCGAGGAGCTTCAGGTCGAGCGCAGCTTGGGCGTCAATCAGATCATGACCGTCGAGCAGGCCATGGCCTTCGCCCTGCAGCGCTGCAAAACCGCCCGGGAAGCCGTCAAGCTCATCGGTTCCCTGATGGAGACTTATGGATTCCTTCCCTCAACCGGGCCGGAATCCGAGGGGCTGGCCATCGCCGACACCCGGGAAGTCTGGATCATGGAGATCTTCAGCGTCGGTCCGCTCTGGGAACCCGGGAAGGGCGAGCCGGGCGCCATCTGGGCGGCCCAGCGCCTCCCCGACGACCGGGTCACGGTCATCCCCAACTGGAGCATCATCAAGACGATCGACCCGGCCCGTCCCGACGAATTCATGGTCTCCCCCAACTACCTCCAGGCCGCGGTCGACCGCGGCTGGTACGACCCCAAGAGCGGGAAGCCTTTCATCTGGCAGGAGATCTACGCCCCGCTGCCCCGGGAGTGGTCGACGGGCCGCTTCTGGCTCTTCTACAGCCGCTTTGCCCCGACCCTGGCCAAGTGGCCCGAGCGAAAGCTCATGACCTTCTTCCAGGGACAGGACGCCTATCATCAGTTCGTCGAGCCGCTCTCGCTCTACCCGTTCTCGGCCAAGCCCGAGCGGAAGGTCTCAATCCAGGACATCATGGCTTTCCAGCGGTCCGTGTTCGAAGGCACGATCTACGATATGACGGCCGACAAGAGCTGGTACGTGCCCGGCCCCGAGGGGCGCTGGGTACCCAGCCCTCTGACGACGCCCTTCCCGACCCGCGACATGCGGGAACTCCTCAAATTGACCTACCGCCGGATGATCCCGCGCGGAAATTACGGGATGATCGCCCAGCTCAGGGATTGGCTTCCCGATCCGGTCGGCGGGATCTACTGGGTCTATCTCGACAACGTCTATGTCAGCCCCTACGTTCCGATTTACGCCGGCGTCCGGGAGATCTCGCCGCTCTACAACACCTACGACCCGGACTCGTTCAGCGAGGGATCGGCCCGCTGGGTCTACGACTTCGTCGAGAACCTTCTCTACCTCAAGTGGCAGGAGGCCGTCCGGGACGTCCGGGCCGTCCGCGATCCCTACGAAACAGCTTACTTTGAAAAGCAGGCCGCCATCGAAGCCGAGGCCGTCGCCCTCCACCGCAAGGACCCGGCCAAGGCCGCCGCCTTCCTGACCGAGCAAGCCCGCCGCCACATGGAGACCCTGGTCAAGATGTACGCGGACCTCCGCGTCAGGCTCATCACCAAGTACACGAACAACAAGCAGGGGCTCTGATTTCAGAACGAAAACGACAGCCCGAGGCCGGCCAGCCAGAGGTCGGTCCGCGATTTATAAACATCGTAGGTCACGACGCCGTTTTCGCGATGGACCGAGCCTTTCTTCAGATACTCGGCCTTTCCGCCCCTGAGCCAGCGAACGCCCAAGTCCAAGTCGATCGAGAAGGCCCGGTCGGTCCGATCCCGCTGCCGGACCTGGAGCAGAGTCAGCTTCGTCCCGCCTCCCAGCCCGGCGCTGAAGGCCGTGTCGTTGAAATTGTTGGAGCTGAGCGCATCGCCCCATTCGTCATGGCCGCGGATCGAGGTGTCCGTGGTCAGATAGTGAAAGCCCGCCAGGCCCTCGAGATAGGGGCGGAGGAAACCCGTCCGGGGTTGAACCCGGATAAAGATATGACCGAGCAGGAGCGAGTTCGTCGTCGTGACCTTGACGATGAGATCGGGGATGGTCGAAGAAAGCGGCTCGTCCCGCGATTCGCTCCCGTAGATCAGGAAGCCGAACGAAAGGCCCGCGGAGACGATCGTGCGCGGGATATGATAGGCAAAGCTGAAGTCGGCGCCGAGCCCGGTCCTGTCCAAATTGCGCCGGAATTCGCCCGAAGGGAACCCGAGAAGGAAACGGAATCCCGTTTCGAACCTTTCCTCGGCGCAAACGGGACCCGAGAAGCCGAGGCCGAGGACCGCCAAGGCCGCTAACGCCGCGCATTTCATCCTCATCATGTCCTCCTGACAGTCGGATTGAACATCCCAATAACCTTCGCCGCTGAACAAGTGCAATATCCATGCCAGCTTCGGCCAGGGAGAAACATTCAACGTCCTGTCCTCGGGAGAGGACAGCGCGGAGACTCGATTAAAACTTGACCTTGACCAGGAAGGTGGCCGCGTCGCTGAGGGCCGGCGTTCCGTTATCCGTGGCCAGGACCGTGACGCGATAGGGCAAGTGACGACTGTCGTTCGGGTTCGGATGGAGTTGAAGGACACGGCTGCCGTCCGGCTTGGCCAGGATTTTCGCGAATCGGAAGGGCGGATCCAATGTCAGCCCCACCGCCTGCCCGTCCGGGTCGCTCGTGATGAGCGGGATCTCGACAATTTCATTGGGCACGAGTTCGACGTCGTCTATCCGAATCAGGGCGGGTTGTTTGTTGGAGGGCGTCGATTTCCAAATCCAGACCCGGCCGAAGTAATTGATTCTTTTGTCGGCGGCGAAGTCGTCTCCGATCCGGAGGTCGGCCCCGTAGTTTTGCCGCCCGCCGAAAAAAGCGTCTGGAAGACAGAACGTTTTCCGTCTCCATTTCTTGGTGTCCGTCAATGGAACCGTTTCGGTCCTCGTATAGGGATTCGGGACCCCGTCGTATTCGAGATGCCATCCGTCGGTCCCGCCGTCGTAATACTCAACCGTGACCCAAACCTCGCGCGGGGCGGCGTATATGAATTCGTTGCCGACATCGAGGTAGATGAACCCCGACAGCTTGCCCCCGTGTTCGGGATAAGCGCCCTCCCTGTTGCCGAGGTTTCGGACCCTCCAGGCCCCGTCCTGGGCGCGGAGGGCGGGCCGGAGACCCCGGACATAAGGAAAGCGTCCGAGGTCCGTCCAGACGAAGGAGGTTTTGGAAAAGTCGGCCTCCTTCCAGCGGCGGATGCCTTCGGCCGTTATGTCCAGGAATTGGCGGCCGTACTCGTAGCTGGGAGCGACCTCGGTCGCTTCGTGCCACTCGTTCCAGGTCTCGATGGTCGCGATCCGGACGCCCGAAGTGGCGATTTCATCCCAGGCGGCTTTATAAACATCGCCCTGCTCCCGGTCGCGGACGCTTTTGAGAGGACGGCCATAGACGGCCCGATCGTCGTATCCGGGTCCCAGGCTCCCGATCCGCCCCATGGTCCGGGGACCGTTGAGGGCGACCCCCCAGACAAAGGCGCCGCTCGCCCGAACTTTCTCCCAGCTCGCCTCCAAGACGAAATAGGGGGGCGCCCCGAACGCTCCCTGAAAACGTTTGGAGATGATGTCGAACGTCCGCTGGTTATAGTCCCTGACAAGATCGGCCCAGTAGATAAAAGTCAGAGGCTTACCGTCGACGACGGCCCACAGGCTCGCGGGCACGATGCTCCAGAAGTCCGAGATCATCTTGGTGAGGATGGATCGTCCGCGGGAAGTTCTGAGGTCCGGTTTCCCCCCGTATTGAATCCCGAGAGAGGCCGTATCCAGAAACAGGCCGAAGCGGGGCGGCTGGACTCCCTCGGCGGCAAGCCGGAGGGCGGCCGCGACGAGGTTTCGGAGACCCGGCTTGCTCCAGACGACGTTGTGGTGGTCTCCCCAATAGACCGGCAGGATGACGTCGACGTTGGCGGCCCTCATGTCCAGGAGCTCCCGCCGGCACCAGGCCGGATCCGTGTAGGTATAGTTATTGATAACGTCGCCGGGCGGATGATGGGTCATCGCGTCCGATCCGTCCGGATTCTTGAAATGGGCCCCGCTGGCGGCGTCGTACCAATAAAAAAAGTAGGCGCAGGCGATCTTGCTGTCCGAAGTCCATCCGGCCCCGGCCCGGCCCGCCGGGCGGAGATTTCCGGAGAAGGCCGAAAGCGTCAGCCCGGCCACGACGGTCGCCGCCCACGGTTTAATTCTCATCAGGATCACAATCTCGATTCCATTATGCCAGAGTTGCGCACTCCCGGCAACACGGGAACGGTTGCGTGCGGAAGGCGGCCCGCAGGATGGAAGGGAAAAAAGGCCGAGTCGGGAACCGTCAGGTGCCCGTGTCGGCTTTAGCGCCGCGGGGATAGATGATCCAGGATCCGCTCCAGTTGACGAGATCCTCGTCGAAGTCCGATACGGCCGTGACCGTGTAGATCCCGGCCTCCAAATTATCCGGATCATACGTCGTATAGAGGGGCCCTTCTTCATGGTCCCGGCCAAAGGAGGAAACGAGGAAATCGTCCCCGCCGCAATCTTCAGGCGGGATACCCGATAACCCATTGGGTACCGCGGTCGCGCCGACGTAGACGTTGAACGGGGTCCCCCAAGAATCGGAAGTGGGAAATCCCTTGAGCCGGTAGGGATAGATGGCTTGGACGAATTCTCCCGAAACTACGAGGGCGCCTTCCTGGGTGATGTTACCCCAATCCCCATGGTCGACTATGTAATCGGAGCAGCCCGTTACCAAAAGCATGATATTGCCCATGCAACTCTTCTGTTTCGACTTTTGGATGGCAACCATGACGTTGGGAATGAGCAGGGAGGATAAAATCCCGATAATGGCCACGACGAGAAGAAGCTCGATGAGGGTAAAACCTTTTTGACTTTTTCTCATAGGCGGTTTTCCCGGTTTGTTTCGATTCAATGATTCTGCAAAAATCGTACCAAAGAAACAAATGATTAAGCGATTGATATTAAAAGAATAATAAAGTATGAAGATTGAAAAATTCGGGCTAGTTTGACATTTTTTGTCAAATCGCTTTGACAAAAGTTGCTTCTTCCCTGAAGCTCCACGGACTAACGTCCGTGGAATCCCGCGAAGGGGATTGACTTCCCCGAGCCTGAGATATATACAAATTTCCGTGCCGGAAAAAATCGCCCTCCTCTTCAACCCGGGCGCCCGACAAGGCCGCGCCGCGAAAAGATTGGCCCGCCTCGAGCGCGCTTTTCGTCGTTATGACGTCCCCTACGACCTGTTTATCAGCCAAGACGAAGGGCACCTCCTCCGGCTGGCCGCCGAGCTCCCCGAACGGTATTCGAAACTGGCCGCGGCCGGCGGCGACACGACCTTTCTTCTCATCGTCAACGAATGGCTGAGGCGGGGGATTTCGGTGCCGTTGGCCGTCATCGGCCTCGGCTCCTGCAACGATGTGGCGCGCGAGCTCGGAAACAAGGATCTCGAAGAGGCCGTCGGCCGTATCCGCGACGGGACTGTCCGGAGCTGGGATGCGGGACGGGTCGAAACGGACGGGTGCGTCTTGGGTCACTTCCTTGGACAAGTCCAGGCCGGGGTGGGCGTCCTCCTCAACCATTACGTGGAGGCCCGCAAGGCGCGCCGGAGCTTCCTGGGCCGCCATCAGACTCTCGCCGGCGCCGTCGGCCTGATCCGGAGTTACTCTTCCCCGGACCTCCCGCTGCGCCTGACCGTCCGCGCTGCCGGGGAGGAGCTCCGGGGGAATTGTCTTTTGGCCTTGATCGGCAATATCGGCTTTACGGCGGCCGGATTCCGCCCCATCCCCCAAGCCCGGCCCGACGACGGAGCGCTCGACCTCCTCGTCATCCGGCCCTGCTCCCTGCCTCGCTTTATCCGGCTTTTCGCCCTGGCCCGCAGCGGCCGGCACATCGGGAAGCCCGCCGTCGAAACCCTGAGGTCTCCGGTCTTCGAAATCGTCTCTCAAACGCCCATCGAGGTCCAGGCCGACGGCCAAACTCTCTCGGCCCCGGACGGCCGCCGCGCCTTCGACCGCCTGACCGTCAGGGTTCTGCCCGGCGCCCTGCGGATGATCGTTTAGTCCTACTCGACGGGGTGCAGCCTCTTGGCGAACCAGGGCCTCAAGGCCTTCATGCGTTCCCTCTGCCGGGCGGGCGCCCGGCGCGTACAGGCGGCGTATTCGGGACTTCCCTCGGGCGCGCCCCAGCGGATTTCGATGCCGTCGTTGGGGTTGTAAGCCGTCTCGAAGGCCTCCCGCCTGTTCAGGATCTCCTCCAGCGTCAGGACGCGCTCGGTCCCGTCCGATCCGGAATAACGGATGGCCATTTCGCGGGTCAGCGTCTTGTGAAGAGTCCGGAGCTCGTCCAGGATCCGTTCCGGATCCTTCGCCCGGGGCCGGCGGAAGCGGTCCGGCGTCCTCCGGAATCGGTCCATGAAGCCGAGGACGGCGTCCATGGCGATCAAGAGCCGCATGTCCCTGTTGGGAGTCGCGAAATCTTCCCAAGGCCCGACCGTCAGGAAAACGGCCGGACCCGTCGACGGCATCGGGATGACGGTCCCCGGGTAGGCCTTCATGTACTCTTCGCCGTTGGCGACGGAAGTGACCCGGACTAAAAGCTGTTCATGGAGGGCCGTCAGCAGGTCGCGAAGGGCGCCGGCCGGATCGAGGGGCTCGGGATTGATGAGACGGTCCATCCGGTCGTAGAAAAGCTCGCTCTCCATCCCCTTTTGTTCGAGCGAGAACAGGGCGGCGCCGCTCCCGGCGATCTCGTCGTTCCGGAGCGGGCGCGGCCGGCCGGCCTCGAGGACGATCGGCCGGAAGGCTTTGAATCCCGGACCCCCGACGACGCCCGAAGCCGCAAACAGAAAGTTGCCCCTCCAGAAACGTTTGAGGCCGACGGTGCCGTCGGGCTGGGCGTCGACGGCCAGCAGGCCGCCCGGCCGGTCGGGAGTTTGGTCCAGCCAGCGGACGAGGACAAGCGTGTGGCCGTAGGGATCGGCGAAAACGACCCCGGGTCGCAGGCTGGAGCGATCGAGGGCGACCGGATAGAGGTCGGTCTCGTCGTCATCCAGGGCCGTCCGTCCGCTGGCCGAGTGGATGGCGTTCATTATCCGGCCCAGGAACGACCGGAAGGCGCGGACGCCGCCGGTCGAGGACGGCCCATCCAGGTTCGAGATCCAACGGTCGCAGGCCGGCGGCCGGCGCAAAGTCCCCCGCGAGCATTCGTGGAATCCGAACGGAAGCCCGAGCTTCCAGGCGAAATAGGCCCGGAGAAAAAAAGGGTTGTCGGCGCAATCCGGGCGCAGCAGCAGGGGATCGCGGGCGTCGGAATCGTCCTCGCCCAGACCCAGATGATCGTGGAGGACGTTCCGGGTCGGATCGCGGAGGACGTCGTGGAGGGCTTTCCAGGAAGACCTCTCGTCGCCGTCGTGGAATAGGGCGTCGATCCAGGCCGCGTATAGAGCCTCCGTTTCTCCATCCCATCCCCGCTCGACCGGCCAGACGCTCCGCCCTCCCGACGCCCTCCGGTCGGACAGAGGAACCGAAAGAGACCGGCTCGCCACGGTTTTTCCGCGGCTCGATAAGGAGACCGTGTAAGCGCCGGGACGGTTGATCTTGAACTCGGCCGACCGCCAATACGGAGGACCTCCGCCGTTCCTCGGTTTCGAACCGGGCAGGACGAATCCGGGACCTCGCAGCTCCCAGGCGGCCTCGGGAAGCGGCGTTTCGGCGGCGGCCAGGACGCGGACGAAGCCATCCAGGCCGATGACCCGCGGAGAGACGAGGACGGCGCAGGAATCGGCCGGGGCCGCCGTCGCGACCGAAATCCCGGCCGCGAGCAGGACGACTCCTGCCCCTAAAAAGGGGCGCCGCCATCGGGCTTTGGCTTGATTCACTCGATTCCTCCGGATCCGAGCCGGATGAGGATGTCCTCCGGCCGCGTATCGACGGCGACGGAGATCGGGACGACGGGAATCCCCGCGTCCCGATAATACTCCATCAGGGGGATCGTCCTCGTGCTGAAGATCTCGAGCTTGCGACGGATGTCCTGTTCGGAGTCGTCGAGCCGGCCCGCCCTGTCCCCGCCTGCGTTTCGCCGGATCCGTTCCGCGATGACTTCGGCCCCGGCCTCCAGGACGACGACCATCTCCATTTGGACATAGGAGGAGAGCCCAACCGCCTGCCCCAGGTGGCGCGGGAATCCGTTGAGGACGAGAAGGTCGCCTTTTCGCGCTTCCCTTCTTTTCAGGAAGGCCGTCAGGATTTTCAGGGCGAGCGGAAAATGCTCGTTCTCGAGGAGCGCCCCGGTTTGGAGCGAACGGACGATGACGTCCCGGTCTTTCCCGGCCAGCCCGCCGACTCCGGCCGAAGCGCCGGCCGCTTCCCGCAGGTTGGCTCCGAAGTCGAAATGGAGGCATCTCCGCCCCCGGAATCCGGCCGTTTCCAGGCGGCGTCCCAAGGGCGTTTTGCCCGAGCCGGTCGGACCCAACATAAGAAGAGCCCCCCATCGCTCGGCCGACGGCGGTTGGATCATGCTCGATTCGTCCTTCCGGCTACGAAGGATCTTGCTCGACGGCGATCGTTTCGAGAAGGGCGGCCGTCATCTTCAACGGGGCGAAGATCAGGGGAAGATGATAGTCGAATTTCAGGGTCAGGAGATTGCGGCCTCTCCGGACGCGGCCCGCCTCGATTTCGATCTCGAGAAGATTGTCCTTATCCCGAAGCGGCTTTTCGGCGAAGGGCTTACCGTTGAGGAGGATGTGAACGCACTGAACGTAGTTGCCGTACCAAAAGGTATGCTCGAATTCGAAGGGCGAAAAAAGCGAGAGCCGGAGGCGCGTTTTCGCTTTCTTGAGCCGGTTGAGCTCGATCCGGACCTCCTTCTCGAGGACCCTCATCTCCCGGCCGAAAAAATTCGTCTTCGGGCCGAGGCCGGCCAGGTAGACGATCCGATCCCTGCGCCGCGCGTCGCCCGGAGTCGGCAGGCTCAGGGACAAAGCGCGGGCCGAGGCGGGGATTTTAAGGCCGCAGTATTCGATGCCGTAGACGGCCTTGAAAGAGTCCCTCCGGGGAACCGCGAGTTTCAATCGGTTGTCCTCGGGCCTCGAACTCAGGTTTTTCGCGGTGGAGGAGAAAGAAGGGATCTCCGCCCGGATCTGGGTGCCGGGCGGCAGCTCTCCGCCCGTGGCCGTTTCGAACGAGAGGCGGAGATATCCCTTAGCCGTTTTGGCTTCTTCGAGCCGGAACTCGGGCAGGCGTGGAGGGACGTCCCTGATCAAACCGCCGATGAAAAGCGGGCTGAAGGCCAGGCTGTCGAGGCCGTAGATGAGGCGAGTCCCGTCGACAGCCCGCAAACGAAAAGGGACGCCCAAAGACTTGAGAAGCTCAACCATGGCCGCGCCTTTCGACGCGTCGGGCGTATCCTTCATGAAGACGAAGGCCCCGCGCCGGCCCCGGTTATAGTAGTCCAAGCGGTAGGGGGAATAGCGGTTTACGGTATAGGCATCGACGATGACTTTCTCCCCGGCTATGGCCGTGAGCAAGTAAGCGGTCCAATATTCCGCCTGCCAGTACCTGACGCCCGTCGCTTCCATGGCCGCCAGAACATTTCGGGTATCAAGGCTGCGGATCCGGATCGTGCGATAACCGGATAAGGCTCCGTTCCCGTTGAAAACGAGGAGGGTACCGAGAATCGCCAGGGAGACGGCGATTCTCCGCCGACGGAGAAGGAACCATATTCCTCCGAACAGGAGGACCGGAAGGCACAGATACGACGGATAGAGATAACGAATGGCCGCCCTGTTGCTGAATCCCGAGAACAAGTAAACTCCGAAGAACAACGCGAAGTACAGAGGGTACAAGCCCCCAGGCCGAAATTCCTTCTTGCGGAGAGCCTGATAAGCCAGAACCCCGCAGCCGACGAGGAGCATGAGGACGAAGACATAGGTCAGCGGATGGTCCGAAGACGACAAGAGATTCCGCGCGAAGCGGGCGGTCTGGGCGAGCCTGGCCCAATCGGGAGGCTGTTTGTCCCCGGCGGTCAGGAAGTAGGCCATGTGAAAACGGCTGTGAATTTCCTGCATCAGGAGGGGGACCAGCCCGACCAGCGCGGGAAGAAAAAGGGTCGCATACCTTTTCAGGCTCGGCTTCGAACGGATGAGGACCGCCAGCCAAGCCGCCAGGATGGCGGCGACCGTGGCCTGGTGAGTCCAGAAGGCGATTCCCGAAAGAAACCCGAACAAGGACAGCCAGCGGTCTTCCCCTTTCCAAGCGATCCGGTAGGACAGATAAAAAAGGACGGCCCCGACGAGCAGAATCAAGGGGAAGGCCGCCGTTTCTCCGAGGCTGACCCGCATAAAGCCCCCGATCGGAAGGGCATAGAACAGCCCGACGACGGCGGCGAACTCGCGCGAGACAATCTCCTTGAGGAAAATAAACTGGACCGCGAGGAATCCCAGGTAAAAAAGGAGGGTCGTCGAGAGGAGGACGGGGATGGAATAGCCAAAGACCATGAAGGCCAAGCCGAAGACATGGCTCGTCGTCGACCCCATGTAGAGCTGTCCGTAGTAAGAGATCGGAGGGACCTTCCCCTCCGCGATGTGCTTCCCCATCAGGGCCGGAATGGCGTCGTCGCTGGTCAGGATTCCGGAACCGTAAATGAGAAAGGGGATGCGGATGATCACGGCCAGAAGGATAATGGCCGCCAGCATCCAGACCGTTCGGTTCGGTCTGAGCCGGAGGCGGAACGTCTTGTTCCGCCAGGCCAGAATGATTCGAACGCAGACGACGGCCGCCAAGAGCAGAAACGGGAGGAGAGGTCCGCCCGGTACGGATCTGAGAACGGGGATATTGTCCTTGAACCAAAAGAACAGGAATAGGACGAAAAGGATCCAACTCAGGAGACTCAATGCCAAGGGGAGGCGCTTCTTCATGAAACCGTCTGACTCAATCAAAGAACCGATAGCGGAGGATGTGGAAGATGGCGGCCAGACCGTCCTTCCATCCGATTTTTTTCCCCTCGGCGTAATCCCGGCCCGAGTAGGAGATCGGGACCTCATAGATCCGGGCGCGGAGCTTAGCCAGCTTGATCGTAATCTCGGGCTCGATCCCGAACCGTTGGGAGCGAAGACGGATCTTCCTCAACAGCTTGGACGAGATGACCTTATAACAGGTCTCCATGTCGGTCAGGTTGAGGTTCGAGACAATGTTCGAGAGCACGGTCAGGACCCGGTTCCCGACGTAGTGCCAGAAAAAGAGGACGCGATGGGTCCCGCCCATGAAGCGGGAACCGTAGACGACGTCGGCCCGGCCGTCCAGGATGGGGGCGAGGAGCTGAGGATACTCGTTGGGATCGTATTCGAGGTCGGCGTCCTGAACGAGGACAATGTCCCCGTTCGCCCGGGCGAAGCCGGTCCGCAGGGCCGCGCCCTTGCCCTGGTTCGCATCATGGAAAAGAACCCGGACGTTCCGATCCTTGATTCCGGCCAGGATCTCCCGCGTGCCGTCCCGGGAGCAGTCGTCGACGATGATGATTTCTTTACGGACCGGAAGCTTGACGGCCTGGACCCGGCGCAGGATCTCCCGGATGGTCGCTTTCTCGTTGTAGACGGGGATGACGATGGAGAGCTTCATGAGACCTCAACCGTTCTTGCCCAGCGTCGCGCGGAAATACTCGATCGTCCGGCCCAGCCCCTCCTCGAGGCCGACGCGGGGTTCCCAGCCGAGCTTGGCCCGGGCCAGGCCGATGTCCGGGCAGCGCCGGACCGGGTCATCCGAAGGGAGCGGCCGGCGTTCGATCTTGGACCGGCCCTTGGTCAACTTCAGGACAAGCTCGGCCAGTTCGAGGATCGTAAACTCGGCCGGATTCCCGAGGTTCAAGGGACCGATCGTCCCTTCCCCATCCATCATCCGAATCAATCCGTCGATGAGGTCGGAGACGTAGCAAAACGACCGGGTTTGCCGGCCGTCCCCATAGACGGTCAGGGGTTCCCCGCGGAGGGCTTGGACGATGAAGTTGGAAACGACCCGGCCGTCGTCGACGGCCATGCGCGGGCCGTAGGTGTTGAAGATGCGGACGATCCGGATGTCGACCCGATTCTGGCGGTGGTAGTCCATCATGAGCGTCTCGGCGACCCGCTTGCCCTCGTCGTAGCAGGAGCGGATCCCGATCGGGTTGACGTTCCCCCAGTAGGCCTCCCGCTGGGGATGGACCTGGGCGTCGCCGTAGACTTCGGAGGACGAGGAGAGGAGGATGCGGGCCCGGATCCGCTTGGCCAGGCCGAGCATGTTGATCGTCCCCATGACGTTGGTCTTGACGGTCTTGATCGAGTTCTCCTGATAGTGGATGGGCGAGGCCGGGCAGGCCAGGTGGTAGATTTGGTCGACCTCGACGAACAGCGGGTGGATGACGTCGTGGCGGATGAGCTCGAAGTAAGGGTGGGCGAACAGATGACGGATATTATCCTTGGAGCCCGAGAAAAAATTGTCGATGCAGACGACGTCGGCCCCCTGGGCGATGAGCGTGTCGCAGAGGTGGCTGCCCAGAAATCCCGCGCCGCCCGTGATCAAGATTCGTTTCATGGCCTTCCCTGTCAGGTCCTTCGCCGTCTCATGGAATTACCGCTATTTTATAGCCGAAGCCGCGGAGAGTCAATCTTGGAGGGGAAGACCCGGCCGTACCGCGCTGGATCAGTCTTGTGTCTCCCGAATCGATTGTGATATAAGCTCCTCGGAGATCAAGCCGCGGATGGCCTGGCAACAAGTCTACGACCCCCTCGGCCATTGGCTCGCCTCGACCCTGGTCGCCGCGGTCCCCATCCTGATCCTGCTCGGCTCCCTCGCTTTTTTCCGGGTCAAGGCCCACCTGGCCGCCCTGATGGGGCTCGTCTCGGCCCTCCTGATCGCGGTCGCGGTCTTCGGGATGCCTCCCGCCCGCGCCGCGGCCGCGGCCTGCTTCGGCGCGGCCTACGGTCTCTTCCCGATCGGATGGATCATTCTCAACGTCATATTCCTCTATAATATTACGACGGAGAAGGGGGTGTTCGACGTCCTACGGCGGAGCCTGACGGCCGTAACCCGGGACCGCCGCCTCCAGCTTCTCCTTATAGCCTTCTCGTTCGGGGCCTTCTTCGAGGGGGCGGCCGGCTTCGGGACCCCGGTGGCCGTGACGGCCGCCATCCTGATCGGCCTCGGCTTCAGCCCGCTCTCCGCCTCGAGCCTCTCTCTCATCGCCAACACGGCACCCGTCGCCTACGGCGCCCTGGGTACGCCGATCATCGCCCTCCAAGGCGTGACCGGGCTGTCCCTGCGGGCCTTGAGCGCCCAGGTCGGCCGCATTTTGCCCTTCTTTTCGGTCATCGTCCCCTTCTGGCTGGTCGCCGCCTTCGCCGGGCTGGGGGGAATGATCGAGGTCTGGCCCGCGCTGCTGGTGGCGGGCATCTTCTTCGCCGTCCCTCAGTTTCTCGTCTCGAATTTTCACGGCCCCTGGCTGGTGGACATCGTTTCCTCCCTGGCCTCGATGGCGGCCCTCGTCCTCTTTCTTCTCGTCTGGCGCCCGAAGCGGGTCGACGGCCTCCAGGCGGAGGCGGACGCCGCGCCGCGTCCGGAGCGCCGCGAGGTTCTCAATGCCTGGATGCCCTGGATCATCCTCAGCGTCGTTGTCTTTCTCTGGGGCATTCCCGAGGTCAAGGCTTTCCTCGACCGGCTCTTATCTTTCAAGATTTCCGTTCCCTTCCTGGACCGGGTCGTTCTGCGCATGCCGCCCGTCGTCCCGGCCCCGACGCCCGAGCCGGCCGTGTTCGGCTTTAACATCCTGTCCTTCACGGGAACGGGGATTCTCGTCGCGGCCGTCATCGCGGGATTCGCCTTGGGCTTCCGCCCCGGCCGGCTTCTAGGAATATGGGCGAAGACCCTCCGCCGGGTTCGCTTCTCCCTCCTGACCGTGGCGGCCATGCTGGGGCTGGGGTTCGCGGCGCGCTACGCGGGCCTGGACGCAACCCTAGGGCTGGCCTTCTCCCGGACAGGGGTCCTTTATCCCTTCTTCGGAACGCTCCTCGGCTGGCTGGGCGTCGCCCTAACAGGATCGGACACCTCCTCCAACGTCCTGTTCGGGAGCCTTCAGCGCATTTCGGCCGAGCGGATCGGACTCAGCCCCACCCTGATGGCGGCGGCCAACAGCTGCGGCGGAGTGATGGGAAAGATGATCGACGCCCAGAGCATCGTCGTGGCCAGCACGGCGACGCGCTGGTACGGCCATGAAGGCGAGATCCTGAGGACCGTCTTCGTCCACAGCCTCGTCCTGGCTTCCCTGGTCGGGCTGCTGGTGACCCTCCAGGCTTATCTCCCTCCCTTTACAAACCTCGTCGTCCGCTGAAGCGAGAAGCGAGGCTATTTCTCGAGGACGGCTACGAGCGAAAGCCCGAACCGCCGGCGCAGGACGTGTTTTTCGACGACCCGCATCAAGGGAACCAGTCGAGCGTAGATAAACGCGGCCGGCGGGCTGACGTAGGCCATCTTAAGGAGGCGGCCGGCGATGAACCAACCGGGGACGGACAGGGCGTTAAAATAATAGACCTGCCTGACGCGGAAGGCCGTTCCCTTGATGGCGTTGATCAGCTCTTTTTTTGTATAACGGCGGTTATGTCCGATGCTTCGGTCGATGGCGCCGAACAAGATGGGGTGGGCCGGAACGATGACGACGAAACGGCCGCCGGGCCGCAGCGCATCATAAATATTCCTTAGAGAACGCCGGTCGTCCCGCGTGTGTTCGAGGACGTTCAAGGCGAAGGCGCTGTCGACGGGAGCGGCGATCCGTCCGAAGTCCGCGGGATTCTCCATATCGATCCGGAGCACGGATATCCTAGGGGCGGCGTATCTGACGCGCAGCAGCTCCAGGTAGTGGGCGTCGATGTCGCTAATAATGACGCGGCTGGCCGGGAAATCCCGCAGGACCTTTTGACTATAGGTCCCCCGGCCGCTTCCTATCTCAAGGACGGTCCCCCTGAGGTGGGGCTTGACTTGTTCGAACATCCACTCCGTGAACGATTCGGCCCCGTCCAGGGCTTCGAGCGTGGTATTTCCGTCCTTCGAATATTTCATCGGAAGCTTCCGGCAAAAAGCATTCGGAGGCATTATATGAAGATTGACCGTCGCAGACAAGCCTCTCCAAGAATTGACCCCGAGTTGCCGCCGTCTCAGCGGCCGATCCGGGCGGCCAGGGAAGCGGCGTGGCCGGCCAGCCCTTCCGCCTCGGCCATCAGCCGGGCGGCTTGTCCGATCTCAGCCAAGCCCTTGTCATCGACCCGGAGGGTCGTCTGGACCTTGAGGAAATCGCGGACGCTCAGCCCCGAGGAGAAGCGGGCCGAGCCGGCCGTAGGGAGGGTATGGTTGATGCCCGCGGCGTAATCCGCCAGCGAATCCGCCGCGCCGGGACCGATGAAGGCGGAGCCGTAGTGAAGGAACCGCGGCGCCCAGGCGTCCGCGTCCTTGATGTGGAGTTCGAGGTGTTCGGGCGCCTTACGGTTCGAGACGGCGACGGCCTCGTCGAGATCGTTCACCAGAACGATGAGGCCCTTCCGCCGCAGGGACTCCTCGGCGACGGCGCAGGTCGCCAGGGCCGGCAATCGCGAATTGACCTCTCCCAAAACAAGGGCCGCCAGCCGTTCCGAATCCGTGACCAGGACGGCTTCCGCGTCGGCATCATGCTCGGCCTGGGCCAGGAGGTCGGCCGCGACGAGGCCGGGATCGGCCGTCTCGTCGGCGACGATCAGGATCTCGCTCGGGCCCGCGATGAGGTCGATGCCGACGGCGCCGAAGACCGCCTTCTTGGCCATGGCGACGAAACGGTTCCCCGGCCCGACGATCTTGTCGACGCGCCGGACCGATTCGGTTCCGAAGGCCAGGGCGCCGATCGCCTGGACTCCGCCGATCCGGTAGACCTCGCCCAACCCGAGCCTCCCCGCGGCCGCCAGGATGAGGGGATGGACCGAACCAGCCGCGACGGGAGGCGAACAGACCGCGATTTCAGCGACGCCCGCGACCCGGGCCGGGACGGCGGCCATGAGAAGAGACGAGAAGAGAGGATGCCGTCCGGCGGGGACATAGACGCCGACCCGCTCGATGGGAACGATCCGCTGGCCGCACAGGACGCCGGGCCGGATTTCGGCCTCGAAGTCGCGGAGTTGGGCGAGCTGTCGCTCGGCGAAGGCTCGGATGTTGTCCGAGGCCATGTCGAGAGCCGAAGCCAGTGGTCCGGGCAGGACATCGGCGGCACGTTCGATCTCTTCGCTCCCGACCCGGACGCCCTCGAGGGCGACGCCGTCGAACTCCGCACTGTGGCGGAAGAGGGCCCTGTCCCCCTCCCTGCGGACCGATTCGAGAACGGCCCGGACGGCCGCTTGGTCGTCCGGAGCGAAGCTCATATAGAATGACTCCTCAAGTTGACTCGATCTGACGACTCTCATCTCACCCTCCTGCGCCGGCCGAGCTCCCGGAAGACGTCCCCGAAGGGGACGCCGGAGCGAGCGAGCCGGACCGTCATGAAATAAAGAAGATCGGCTGCCTCCCAAACGACCTCGTCCCGGGAGGAGGCCCGATTGAGTTCCGCGGCTTCCTCGCGGATCTTTTCGGCCAAGCGATCGTCGTCGAGGCTTGCCGAGTAAGAGCGGGCGGTCGGCCGGCGCAGCCGATCCTCGATGACGGCCTGAAGGTCGGCGAGCAAAAATGGGCGATCGCCGAAACACGTTTCCAGCCCAAAGTGGCAGGCGACGCCCCTCTGGCGGACCGTGGCCAGGAGGGCGTCCGCGTCGCAATCGGCCCTGAGCCGGACGAGCTCCTGAAAATTTCCTGAGGTCTCCCCCTTGAACCAGAGCCGTCCGCGGGATCGGGAATAATAGCACATCCGGCTCTCGGCCAAGGCCGCCCTCAGGGATTCGGGGGAGCTGTAGGCCAGCATCAGGACGCGGCCGGCTTCGTCCTGGACGACGGTCGGGATCAAGCCTTTGGACCAGTCGAGCGACCGGATAAATCCCTCGGCCGGATTGATGCGCCCGGTGTAGAGGGCCATGCCGAGCTGGACATGGACGCCGAGCCGGCTGAGCCGCTCGACTTCGTCGAGATCGGCGACGCCCCCCGCCACCGTCCAGCGGTTGGCCGTGAGAGAGCGAAGGCGCTCGACCCGCTCCGCCGGCAGCCCGGTCAGCGTCCCCTCGGTTTCGACCGAGGTGAACAGGAATTCGGAGCAGTAGGGATCCAGGGCCGGAACGGCTTCCTCGACCCGAAGCCCGGTCGCCGCCCGCCAAGCGTCGGCGACGACGACGCCCTCCCGGGCGTCGACGGCGATGATGACCCGGTCGCGCCCGACCCTTTCCGAAAGCCGCTCCAGGAACTCCCGGTTGACCCGGCCCTCGCGGAAGGCGGCCGTGCCGATAATGACGCGCGAGGCGCCCCGGCCGAGCATGTCCTCGGCCCGCTCGACGGTCCGCAGGCCCCCCCCGACCCGGCATTGGCCGATGCGGACGAGCCGCCGGATGATCTCCGTGTTTTCGCCCTCGCCCCGGGCCGCGTCAATGTCGACGACCGCGATTTCGCCGGTGCGGTCGAAATCGGCCGCCAGCCCGAGCGGATCGTCGACTGCCAAAACCGGATCCCGGCCCTGCCGGAGCTGGACGGCCTTTCCCCGACTGAGATCGATCGAAGCGATAATCATCGAACGGAGACTCCCTTCGTTTTGAGATAAGACTTGATCCCGGCAACGGTCGTCCGGCCGAAATGGAGAAGCGAGGCGAGGAGAACGGCGTCGGCCCCGCCCTCGAGGGCGGCCCGGGCCATATCGCCGGGCGTTCCGGCGCCGCCCGAGGCGATCACGGGAATCCGGACCGCCCCGCTCACGCGCCGCAGGAGTTCGAGGTCGTAGCCGGCGCCGGTCCCGTCCCTGTCGATGGAATTCAGGAGGATCTCGCCCGCGCCGAGACGCTCCCCGCGGACGGCCCACTCGACGGCGTCGAGGGGAACCGGCCTCCGCCCTCCATGGCTGGCGACGGTCCAGGAGGTCCCCTCGCGCCGGGCATCGACGGAGAGGACGACGCATTGGGAGCCGAAGGCGCGGGACGCCTCCGAGATGAACTCGGGCCGCTCGACCGCCGCCGTCCCGATCGACGCCTTGTCGGCCCCGGCCCGGAGGACGGAACGGATATCCTCGACGGTCCGCAGGCCGCCGCCCACGGTCAGGGGGATAAAAATCTCCCGGGAGACGGCCCTGACGACCTCAATCAGAATCCGGCGGCTTCGCCAGCTGGCCCCCACGTCGAGAAAGGCGATCTCGTCGGCCCCCTGCTCATAATAGTTTTTGGCCAGTTCGACCGGATCGCCGGCGTCGCGAAGGCCTTTAAAGCGCACGCCCTTGACGACGCGGCCCTCGTCCATATCCAGGCAGGGGATGATTCTCAGCGTGAGCATGTCGTCCCCCAAGCACGGAGAAGCGCCAGGCCCGCCCGGCCGCTTTTCTCGGGATGGAACTGGACGCCCAGGACGTTCCCGCGTCCGACGACGGCCGGGAAGACGCGGCCGTACTCGGCCAGACCCGCGACGAGGGTCTCGTCGGCGGGATGAACGACGTAGCCGTGGACAAAATAAAACAACTCGGACCCCGCGGCGGGCAGCGACGGAAGCCCGGGCCTGATGATCCGGACCCGGTTCCAGCCGACGTGGATCGCGCGAGGACCGGCCAGCTTGACGACCGAGCCCCCGAAAAGCCCCAGCCCCGGACGGCCGCCCTCCCCTTCCTCGCTGCGTTCGAAAAAAAGCTGGAGCCCCAAGCAAATGCCCAAAAGCGGCCGGCCGCTGTCGGCCCATTTTCGGATTTCCTCCAACAGGCCGGACTCGGCCAGGTCGGCCGCGGCGGACTCGAAGTGTCCGACGCCGGGAAGGATGAGGCCGCTCAAGCCCGATAGGGCGGCCGGTCTTTCGACCGGACGCGCAGGCAGGCCGATCCGATCGAGAGCCTTCCGGACCGAGAACAGATTGCCCGCGCCGTAGTCCACGATTCCGATCACAGAACCCCCTTCGTGCTGGGGATTTCGCCCCCGGCGCGCTCGTCGACGGACCAGGCGTCCCGGAGGGCCCGGCCCAGGGCTTTAAACAACGCCTCGACCTTGTGATGGTCCGAACGGCCGCAAAGAACCCGGAGGTGGAGGGCGGCGGCCAGGCTCGCGGCCAAGGCCGCGAAGAAATCATCGAGGAGGGCCAACTCAAAATCGCCGCAACGCCGCCCCCGGAATTTCGCGTCCAAGCGGGCGAAGGGCCGGCCCGACAGATCGACGGCCGCCGCGGCAAGCGCCTCGTCCATCGGGAAGCAGAAACAGCCGGCCCGCCGGATCCCCCGTTTCTCCCCGAGGGCGCGCCGGAGGGCGTCCCCGAGCGCCAGGCCGGCGTCCTCGACGAGATGGTGCTGATCCACGTCAAGATCGCCGGCCAGGGAAAGCCTGAGGTCGATCGCGGCGTGGCGCGCGAATGTCTCGAGCAGGTGGCGGAAGAAGCCGATCGGGCATTCGACCTCGGCCCGGCCCCGGCCGTCGATCTCCAGGTCGACGCGCAGGCAGGTCTCCCTCGTTGTCCGTTCGACCGATTGACGTCTCATAGAATCGCCTCCTCGCAGTCGCGAAGATTCTCAAGGATGATCCGGGCTCCGGCCTCTTTCATCCGGCTCTCCCAGCGGGGACGGGCCGCCCGGGGTCCGCTGAAGACAGCCACGGGCAGGACGCCGGCCGCCCGCGCCGCCGCCATATCGTCGGGGATATCCCCGAAATAGGCGGCCCGTCCGGCGCCCAGCCGTTTCAGGGCCAGCCGGATCCCGCGCGGATCGGGCTTGGGACGGCCGGCCGTGTCTTCGGCGGCGACAAGCGTGGAAAAGAATCGGTCCAGGTCCAGCCTCTTCAGCGTCAACAAGGCCTCGCTGCGCGGCCGTCCGGTGACGATCCCGAGCGGCCGTCTGCGGCACAGGCGGGCCAAGAGCGTCTTCGGAACGAGGGCCCGCTCTTTGAGAATGAGCCCGTTGCCGCAACTGCCGAAATAGATATGTTGAAAAACGTCCATGATCTCCCTCCGGGAGGCCGGGCGGCCTTTCGAGGCCAGCAGGGCGGCCGTAAGGTCCCAATCGTTGTTGAATCCCGTCGCCAATCTCAGGGCCCGGATCTCGGCCGCCTTGGCCGGACAGCCGACGAAGTGTCCGACCGTCCGCGCGATGGCCGCGTCGTAGGAAGCGGACACGTCGACGAGGACGCCGTCCATGTCGAAAAGGAGGACCGGGGGCGGGACGGCATCGGCCAGGGATTCAAGAAAATGGCCGTTCTGCGACGGCCTGCCGACCGCGACCCGGAAACAGCCGCCGAGACGAGGCTCCCGGCTGAGATCCTTGACGAGGATCCCCGCGTCCTTAAGCCGGCCGCAAATCCTTGCGCAGGCGTCCCCGGCTTCGACGAGAAAAAAGTTAGCGGCGCTGGGAAAGACCCGGAAACCCACTCCTCTCATCCCGCGGGCCAGGCGCCGCTTTTCCCCGGCGAGCTCGGCCTTCATCCGTCGTTGATGGGAGAGATCGCTCAGGGCGGCCTCCCCCGCTGCGAGGGCGACCGCGTTGACGGAATAAGGGGGAAGAGCATTTTTCAGCCTCGGGACGAGAGCCGGGCCGGCCAGAAGATAGCCGAGCCGGAGCCCGGCCATCCCATGGAACTTGGAAAAGGAGCCGACAATAACGAGGTTCGGAAATGTCTTAAGCAGCCGGGCGTGCGAACGCCCCGCGAACAGAGTATAGGTCTCGTCCAAAAGGACGATCGAGCGGCGGGCGCGGATGAGCAGGCGCCGGAGGGCTTCGCGGCCGATCCGCGTCCCGGTCGGGTTGTTGGGCGAAACGACCACGGCCAGACGCGGCCGCCGGCCTAAGCCAGCGAGGACGGCGTCGAGCGGGAAAGACCAGTCCCTCCGATAAGGGATCTCGACGATCCGGGCCCGGCGCCGCCGCGCCGCCGCGCCGTAGAACGAGAAGGTCGGAACCGGAAGGAGAACCGCGTCGCGGGGCCGGAGGACCGCCTCGAAGACGGCCTGGATGGCCTCATCGGCCCCGTTCGTCAACAGGAGCGCCGCGGGCTCGACGCTCAGCTTGAGGGCGATGCGCGCCGCGGCCGGTCCGGTTTCGGGATAGGCCGAGACGGACTCGGCCGTCGTCGCCCGGACGGCCTCCATCACGGCCGGCGGCGGTCCCCAGGCATTCTCGTTGAGGTCGAGCTTAATCCTCACGGCACGACCTTCTCGAACCGGGATTCGAGGATATCGCAGGCGCCCATTTTCTTGAGCCGCGGAATAAGCCGCGCGGCCTTGTCCCGCTCGACGGCGACCTTGACCGCGTAGCCGCTTTGCCCGTAGAGCGGAGCGACGGTCGGCGAGCGCATGCAGGGAAGAGCCCGGATGAGCGCCTCGAGCTTGTCGGCCGGCACGTTCATCTCGAGCATGACCCGGCGGCGGGCGTCCAGGACTGACCGGAGCAGCAGGGCCATCTCCCCGATCTTCTCCTTCTTCCAGGGATCGCGCAGCGCCTCCGGGTGGACGATGACCCTGGTCGTCGACTCCAGCAGGACAGCCAGGACCCTGAGGCCGTGCTCGCGGAGGGTCCGTCCGGTCGCGATGTTGTCGATGATCATGTCCGCGTCGTCGGGCGGAAAAACCTCGGTCGCCCCGAATGTGCGGAGGAAGACATAAGAGTAGCCGTGCTCGTCGAGAAAATTTCGGGCGATCCGCTCGTACTCGGAGGCCGCGACGATCGTCCGGCGTTTCAAGGTCCGCTCGGACAGGAATCCGGGGACGGCGGCCACGATCCGGACAGGGTTGAAATCCAGGTCCATGACTTCCTGGACCGAGGCGCCGGTCTCCAGAACCCAGTCGGCGCCCGTGAACCCGACGTCATGGGAACCGAGCTCGATGAGCTTGGGAATATTCTGGGGTTTCATGATCTTGGCCTCGGTGTTCGGCCAGGCGACCTTGGGACAATAGACGCGCTCGTCGGCCTCGACGCCGAACCCGGAGTCATTGAGAAGCCGGACGACCTCGGCATAGAGCCGCCCCTTGGGAATGACCAGCCGCAGGCGTTTCGCTTTCATGCGCGCGCCTCCCGGCCCTGAAAACAAGCGGAAACGGACCCGTAACGGAACGCAGCCATGGATGAATCCTCCTCGAGAATGGATCAGCGGGAAAAAAAGGAGGCTGGGACGGGTCTTCTATCGGGCGCTGGGGCGCCCATGGAAGGCATGGAGGGACACGGCGAGGGTCGAAAGCGGCCGGCGCGTGTTCCTATTCATGCCGCGGATGATAAAGAATAATCCGGCGCCTGTCAAGTTTTTTTTAGCGGCCGTTGACTGAAGCTCCACGGACTTGCGTCCGTGGGATCTGCCCTTTGCAGGCGTTGGAGCGCCTGTCCCCGAAGCGGGGAATTCGCTATTCCTCCACGGACTAACGTCCGTGGAATCCCGCGAAGGGGATTCAGAACTCCTGGTAGTGCTGCTGGGAGTTTCTGATCAACGTGATGAGTTGCCGGCGGCTCTTGACCCCGAGCTTTCGGTAAATATTGGAGAGATGGGTCTTGACGGTCTTGAGCGAGACGTTGAGCTCTTCGGCCATGTCCCGCCCGCTCTTGCCCTCGAGAAGGAGCCGGATAATCTCCTGCTCCCGGCTCGAGATCTGATGGCGGGCGAAGAAACCGGCCAGGGCGCCCTCCCGGACCGGCTCGAGAGGATGATGGGCGTAATACCTGCCCAAGAACGCTTTAAGGAAAAGGAAAGGCGGCACGTGCATGAAAAATTCGAGGATCGGATAGGTATAACACAGGAAACCGCGGCTCTTCATGGTCAATGCGGCCATCCCGTAGAGGAGATAGGCGACGGCATAGATCCCGGTGAAGACCTTGAGGCCCCGTCTCCGCTCCAGGTCATTCCTCCCGTTCGGAGCGAACGTCGCCCAGACAAAGAGGATGAAGATCGCCCCGCGGTTGACGATGTTGAAGACGAGCATGATCAGGTCGTAGAGGGGAAGCCCTTTGACCGGTGAACGGAGCAAGGCGTCGTCGGCCGTCAGGAAATAAGCGGCCAAAACCCCGGCCTGGAGGACAAAAAAAACGGCCTGGAGCGGGAGGGAGAACTTTCGGCCCCGGATCTCGAGGATCATCCGGATGAAGAAGTACCAGGACATGACGAGACAGGGAAAGGCCAGCAGGCGGAAGACGAAGGCGACCGTCGCCGCGACCTCGGGCGGCGGGGTCAATCGGGCCAGAAGCTCCAGGGCCAGGAAGCGCCCGACGATGTCCACCACTCCGAACGCGCAGGAGAAGACAACGGCATTGACGTAGAACAACAGTATCCGCTGGGGATACCTGAGAAAAAGACGGGGCGCCAGCCAGACCATGGCTCCGGCCAGGACAACCAAGCCGACGTAGCTCGGGATGTTTTCCATGGATCCGGCTCCTTCTTAGCACGCCGTTGGCTCCAAGTCAAACCCGAAAAGCATCGGCGAAAAGGCCGTCCTCTGCCCCCGAACCCCTGGAACCAGTCCCGTCGGTTCCCACTGTACTTATGTACAGAGCCCCCCTCCGCTACGGGGGCTTGAGGCCGGTCTCTTCGCCTCAGGTCAATTCCTCGCCTCCTAAGCATGAACGCCGGGGCATTATGGAGAGCGCCTCGGTCGAGCCGCTCATCGCCCAAGCCCGGGCGAAGGGCATCGGAACGATCGCCATGAAGGTTTTTGCAGGCGGCAAGCAAGGAAACCTCAAAAGCCTCCTCAATACCCGCCTGAAATACTCCCAGGCCGCCCTGCGCTGGGTTCTGGACAACCCCGCCATCGACGGCCTAATCATCACCATGAGCACTTTCACCCATGTCGAGGAGTACGTCTCCGCCTCGGGCCAGACCCTCAAGCGCGAGGACCTCAAGCTGATCGCCCGCTATCGGGAAGAAGCAAGCCCTCTCTATTGCCGCGTCAGCTGCGATGAGTGCCGGACGGCCTGTCCCCACGGCGTCGCCGTCAACGAGGTCCTCCGCGTTTATGCCGGGATGGAGGAAGGACGGAAGCCGATCCCCTGCGAAACCTGCGACGGCCCATGCGAGGCGGCCTGCCCGCACGGCCTCGAGGTCCGGGCCCGCCTCCTTCGCTCTCACGCCCTGCTCAGTCCCTGATGGGGATCTTTCAGCCCCTACACTCTCCTGAATAATTCCGCTATAATTTAATAATTCTTTAAGAGGAAAAATGGTCGATACAATCAGATATATCATAGCCATGCTGGTTTTGATGAGCTATCCGGTGGCCCTGTTTTTATGGATATTTATTCATCCCCTAGCCTCTTTTTGGCGCCGTTTAGGTATTGCCTTGACCTACGGCATACTCAGCATTCCCTCCGTAGTCTGGATGGGAGGAATATATCATTACCGGAAATCAATTTTGGTAAAAGATCTCGGTACGAATATTATTTTGATTGGTTTGGGGCTGGTTTGCATGGGAGCGGCATTTTGCATTAGTAAAAAACGCCGCCAATACCTGACTTTTGGTTTACTCGCCGGCAATCCCGAACTTTCCCAAAACGATTACCCGGGGAAATTGCTCACCGGCGGCCCCTATGCATGGATCCGGAACCCCCGCTATATAGAAGCCAGCCTGTTCACCCTGGGCTATACTTTACTTGCCAATTATTCGGCCACCTACCTGATGTTTGTTCTTTCAATACCTGTTTTATTTGTAGTGGTGATTTTAGAGGAACGGGAACTTCATCGGCGCTTCGGGAAAGAGTATGAAGAATACTGCCGTCAAGTCCCAAGATTTTTCCCTAAAAGGTTTTTTTTAAAAAAATAAATTAAAGGGGCCGGTCATCCCACTAACGTCTTCTCGATGACCTCGAGCGTTTGTCCCTTGGTCTCCGGCAAGCGCTTTCGAATGATAAGGAAGCCGGCTGCGCAAACGACGGCATGGAGTCCAAAGGTCCCGGCCGGCGCGAGAGGAATTCGCGTCCCCGCATGCTCTTCGGATATCGCGTGCCACGGTTATTGACATTGGCGCACGGCCAATGAACAATCCATGCTTCACTGGGTACGGCAAGCGGAAAAAGTCCGCCTTTATCCCTTTTTTCCAATCGTCGTCCGCAGGTCATCCTCGTCCGGATTCAGCGGATGAAAAATATTGCGCCGTCGATGCGTTCCCCCCGGCATTTCGGGCAACGTCCGGGCCGGGAAAAGCGTCTCCTGTCTTTGAAGACGAAGCCGCAGGATATGCAGGCGCAGGGATGGACGATCAATTTCATATTGTCCGCTTTTACCGAATTCCGGATGTGCTCCAGATGGCCGATGACCTCTTTTTCCGGAATGCCCGCTGCCCGGGATATTTCCCGCAGGGTCATCTCCTGTTGCATGAGCATCCCGATGATTTTTTTGCGTATCGTCATCGCAGACCGGTGTTTCGGCGCATGCGATTCCAGCCGTGCAGCAAGGGTGAGAATCGCGGCCCGGCGACTGATTCATTGTAGGGGGTCCGGGGGGATTTGTAAACCGTGTGCGCCGAGGCGACCCCGGCACCGGCCGTCTTCCGTCCATTCGATCGTCCGATCGTCGCTGAAGCCCCACGGACTAACGTCCGCGGAATCCCGCAAGGGGTCGGGCGCCGAGGCCCGGGCTCGGTCATCCCACTAATGTCTTCTCGATGACCTCGAGCGTTTGTCCCTTGGTCTCCGGCAAGCGCTTTCGAATAAAAAGGAAACCGGCCGCGCAAACGGCCGCATAGAGCCCAAAGGTCCCGGCCGGGCCGAACCCTTTATTCAGGAGCGGGAAGGTATAGGTCAGGATGAAGCAGGCCGCCCACAGGGACGTCGTGGCGACGGCGACGGCCGCGCCGCGAATCCGGTTGGGAAAGATCTCCGAGATTACCACCCAGGTCACCGGCGCCAGGGACATGCCGTAACAGCCGATGGCGGCCAGGACGAGAAGCAGCAGGGGAAGGCCCTTGACGCCCGCCGCGTAGCCGATCCCCATCGCCGTGTAGACGGCCGCCAGACCGGCCGCGCCGAACAGCATCAGGGGGCGGCGGCCGCGCCGGTCGACGACAGCCAGGGCCACGAAGGTAAAGGCGAGGTTGACGGATCCGGTCCAGGCGATATTGCCCAGGACGCTCGAGATGTCGTAGCCGGCGGCGCGGAAGATCTCCTCCGCGTAATTGAAAATGACGTTGATGCCGCACCATTGCTGGAACACGGCCAGGACGACGCCCAAGACGAGGACGCGTCTCAGGCGGGGATCGAGCAGGACGCGGAAATTCGTCCGCTCGCTCTCCCCTCCTAAGGTCGCTTCGATCTCGGTCAAGGCCGTTCCGGCGTAGGCGTCGCCGCCGATGCGGGCCAGGATGCGGCGGGCGGGTTCGATTTGCCCGTTCTTGACCAGCCAGCGGGGGCTTTCGGGGACAACGATCATACCGATGAAAAACAGCAGGGCCGGCGCGGCGGTCAGGCCGAACATCCAGCGCCAACCCGATTGCCCGTACCACGAGCTCCGGATGAAAGCGTCGTCGGCGCCCGCCGGCAGCGCCCGGACCAGCCACCAGTTGACGAACTGGGCCGACAGGATGCCGATGACGATGGTCAGCTGGTTGACGGATACCAGGCGGCCGCGCATCCGGGCCGGGGCGACCTCGGCGATGTACATCGGGGAGAGATTCGAGGCCAGGCCGATGGCGGTTCCGCCCAGCATCCGCCAGATGACGAAGACCGTGAAGGTGGGCGCCAGGCCGTTGCCCAGGGAAGTGACGATGAAGACGAGGGCCGAGAGGAGGAGCAGCCGCTTCCGTCCGAACCGGTCGCTGAGGACGCCCGCCGCCATGGCCCCGATCAGACAGCCGATGAGGGCGCAGCTGTTGGCCCAGCCCCGGACTGAGGCGCCGGCCAGCTCGAAATACCTTTCGAAGAACGGTTTCGCCCCGCCGATGACCACCCAGTCGTAGCCGAAGAGCAACCCTCCCAAAGCGGCCACGATCGAGATGAACCAGACATAGCGAAGACGGCGGTGGATTTCAAGCGCGTCGGAGGGGGGCGTTGGGCCCTTTTTCATAACGGCCCCAGACTATGGATTTGGGTCCTCCTTGTCAACCGCGTGAACTCGTTCACTATTTTAACTAAAAAGGCGATTGGCCGTATAATAGAAAGACGAACGAAATCGAGGGAGGATAAACATGGAACAGGCATTCAACTGGTATTATCTGACCGCCATCTTGGTCGTCCTGCTCTTCTTCAGCGGCATCCGGATCGTCCGGCCGACCCACCGCGGCTTGGTCGAGCGACTGGGCAAGTACAGGCGCTTCGCCAAGGCGGGATTCAACTGGATCATCCCCGTCATCGACAAGATCTACCGGGTCAACGTCACCGAGGTCATGGTCGACGCCCAGCCCCAGGAGATCATCACCAACGACAACCTCAACGCCCGCGTCGACGCCCAGGTCTACTTCAAGGTTAAGACGGACGAGTTGAGCGTCAAGAACTCCCAGTACAACGTCTACAATTACCAGTGGCAGATCGTCAACCTGGCCCGGACGACCCTCCGCAACATCATCGGCACCCTGACCCTGAAATCGGCCAACTCCGAGCGGGGCAAGATCAACTCCGAGCTGCAGAAGACGCTCCGGGACGAAACGGGGAGCTGGGGGATAGAGATCGTCCGGACCGAGCTCAAGGAGATCGACCCGCCCAAGGACGTCCAGGAGACGATGAACAAGGTCGTCAAGGCCGAGAACGAGAAAATCGCGGCCATCGACTTCGCGACCGCGACCGAGACGATGGCCGACGGCGCGCGCCGGGCCGAGATCAAGAAGGCCGAGGGCGTCAAGCAGGCCTGCGTTCTCGAGGCCGAGGGCGAGGCCCAGGCCATCAAGCTCGTCAACGAGGCCGCCAATCAGTACTTCGTCGGGAACGCCCAGCTCCTGCGGCGGCTGGAGACGGTCGAAAAGTCGCTGGCCCAGAATGCCAAGATCGTCGTCCCGGCCAACACCGAACTCATCAACATCATCGGCGAGATGGCCGGCATCCTGCCTCTGCCCAAGAAATAGCCGGGGACGAGGTTCCCCTATCCGTTCATCGACGCGACGCGAATCCCAGGCCTGTAAATCAAACCAGCCAGATCTCCTTCTGGAGCGTCGAAAGCCACTCGGCGCCCCGGCCGGTCACCACAATCATCTCCTCGATCGTGACGATCCCCCGGCCCGGGACGGTCAGGCGCGGCTCGATGGTGAAAACCATGCCTTCCTCAAGGAGCTGGAAGGGTTTCCGGGCGTATTTGTCCCATTTAGGGCCCAGCAGGGCCGTCCCGTCGTGCGGGAATCGCCCGACCTGGTGGCCGAGGGCGTGAGGAAACTCCTCATAGCCGGCGCCGACAATGATCTCCCGCGCGACGGCGTCGACCTCGAAGCCGGGAACGCCGGGCTTGATCGCCCGCTTGGATTCTTCGACGGCCCGGACGATGGTCTCGAACCCTTTGCGGACTTCGAGCGGCGGGACCGTCTCTCCCCGGTCCCGGATGTAAAACGTCCTCTGAAGGTCCGAGCAGTAGCCGCCGACCTTAACTCCGAAATCCATGTTGAGGACGTGGCCGGGCGCGACGACTTTTTCGGTCGGGCCGTAATGGGCCTCGGCCGTGTCGGGACCGGTAAAGACGGCCGGGCAGGTCGCCGCGCTCCAGGCCGGGACGAGTTTGCGGGCCGCGACCCGGGCCGTCATGAAGGCGGCGATGTCCTTCTCGGTCCGGCCGGGCGCGATGAATCCGGCGACCTCCTTGAATATGGCCTCGGTCTCGCGGACGGCCTCGCGGATCGAGCCGATCTCGGCCTCCGTTTTCCGCTCCCGGAGCGCCGACACGATCCGCTCGGCCGAGATGAGCCGATCGGCCAGTCCGAGCTCGGCCAGGAGCTCCTCCAGGGTGAGGTACATGCCGTGAGTCAAACCGTCGCAGATTTCGCTCCCCTTGGAGTAATTGACGGCGATCGTCGCCGGGTTGAGGACCTTGAGGTATTCGAGGAAGGGCTCGCGGAATCCGGTCACGAAGGCCGTGACTTCATCGTAGGCGCCCGTCTCCGCGATCAACCGCTGATCGTAGCGTCCGACGATGGCCCGGGCCCGGCCGTCGGAGCTGATGATAAAGGCCGAGTGCCAGGTCACGTCCGCCGGGGCCAGAAAGACGAGGCTCGGGTCTCCGTTGATCTGGCTCTCGCGGGTGAAGGTGATCCAGCAGTCGACGCCGAATTCCTTGAGCAGGCCGCCGGCCTGTTTGACCTTTTCCCGGATCAGAGACATATCCCTTCCTCCTTCGTCCTCACCCGGCGAACCGCCTGAGCTTTTTCAGGAAGGCCAGAACCAGGAGCGCGGCGACGGCCAGCAGTCCGGTGAGGAGGATAAAATATTCGTGATGGGCGAACCGGCTGTAGAACTTGCCCATGAAGCCCGAAGCGTAGGAGCCGATGGCGGTCGCGGCGAACCAGCCGCCCATCAACAGGCCCTGGAGGCGGGGCGGCGCGACTTTGGAGACGAAGGACTGGCCCATCGGAGAGATGAGGATCTCGGCCAGGGTCACGAAAAAGTAGGTCCCGACCAGCCAGAGGGGCGACATGATGTTGACGTCCCGGTTGCCTCCGCCCAGCGAGGCGGCGACCATGATCATCATCGCGACGCTCATGATGACCATGCCCAGGAAGATCTTGACCGGGGTCGGGGGTTCCCGCCGGGCGCGGCCCAAGCGGGCGAACAGGGCGAGGAGAACGGGGGTCAGGAGGATGATGAAGAACGGTTCGAAGAACTGGTAGGTCTCGGGCCTGAGGAACTTGAAGATCCGGGTCGAGCGCTCCGCGAACAGGGTCAGGGCGAACCAGTTCTGGTAGAAGGCGACCCAGAAGAAGATGACGATGACGAAGAGCGTGATCAGAGTCGCGATCCGCTGGCCCTCCTCCTTGCGGAGCGAATCCGCGCCGGTCCCGGCCGCCGCGTTCGTCGGCGCCGGGGCCGGTCTCCCGCGGCCGACCTTGAAATCGGCCGGGGCGATGTGGGGGGAGCCGACCTTGAAGATGATCAGGGCCAGCAGGAGTCCCGCGGCGCAGATCCAGAACGAGATGTTGTAGCTGTGGAAGGTGGCGCTGACGAAGGTGGCCAGGAGCGGCGCGACGGCGGCGCCGATGTTGACGCCCATGTAAAAAATGTTGAAAGCCGTATCCTTGTGCTGGGGCCGCTCGACGTAGAGATTCCCGACCAGGACGGCCATATTGACTTTGAAGATTCCCGTTCCGACTCCGACCAGCAACAGACCGAGGTAGAACGAGGTCACCTGGCCGGGCGAGGACAGGGCCAGTCCGACGTAGCCCAGGGCCATCAGCGCGGCCCCGGTCCGGACCGTGTTCCGCCGTCCGAAGACGCGGTCGCCGAGCCAGCCCCCCAGCAGCGGGACGAAATAGCAGAGGGCCAGGAAAATTCCGTAGAGATCCCCCTTGCGCGAGTCGGACCAGCCCAGGACCTTGTCCATGTAGAGGACGAGGACGGCCATGAGCGTGTAGAAACCGACCCGCTCCCACATTTCGGTGAAAAAAATGTAACGAAGCCCCTTCGGATGGTTCTTCAGCATGGCGTCCCTTTCAAGGCTCGATGCCCAATGCGCGGAGCAAGGCCGGCTCGACCATTCCATCCCGGGTCCAACCTTGCTTCCGATAGTAAGCGTTTAATATGGCGTCATGGCGGGCCGGATCGACGGCTTTCCCCGCGTGGGCGCCCCGCGTCAGGGGCTCGGTCAGCTTCGGGGGGATATGGGCATCGTAGATCCGCCCCCGGCCTTGGATGTTGTTGGCGCGCCGCTCGAGGGTGTAGATCCTCCGGCCGCAGGTCTTGAACGCGTCGGCCGTGTACTCGATCCCGGTCAGGGCCCGATAAAGGCCGAGGAAGAGATCCGAGGCCGTGTCCTCGGTGAAGAAATCGCACAGGCCGAGCGAATCCACGATCGCCTTCCCTTCCTGGCCGGCGGCGACGTAGGCCGCCAGCTCTTCGGCACCCTGGAGCCCGCCCTCCTCGGCCTGGATGGTCCAAGCGTATGTATGATCGCCCCGGCCGCGATTGGACGTCGCGTAGGCCGCGAACATGCCGGGGAAGACCTTGGGCTCGATCCCGGCGTAGCCGAGCCCGCCGAAAGCCGTCGTGACGCAGCGGGCGATCCCCTCGAGGTCGGCGGCCGGGCGTCCGGCCGCGACGCCGGCGATCGCCCGGTCCGAATACCCGCCGAGAAGCTCGCCGAGCGGGCTCGACCGGTAGGCGATGTCCTTGAGGGTCCGGATCATGTCGGGCGCGCTCCCGAAGGCGGGCGCGTCCTTGAATCCGGCCAGGCAGCCTTTCTCGGCGAGCTCCATGGCTCCGGACATGACGCTCCCCAGCGTCATGGTATCGATCCCAAGCTCATTGCAGAGATGGTTGATGTGAAAGACGGCATCCCGGTCCACTATACAGCAGTTGATCCAAAGGGCGATCGTCTCGAACTCGGGCCGGACGCCGCTCCCGGCATAGGGAGGACGATCGACCTGGGCCGCCCTGGTGCACATGATGTGCCGGCAGTGGCTGCAGACTTTGGGAGGACCCGATATCTCGAGAAACGCCTCGGTCCCGACCTTGGCGAAGTCGGCCGGGTCGAAGGAGCCTTCGTCGAAGTTATGCCAGGGAAGGTAGCCGCCCTGTTTTCCCAGGTAGCCGCCGTTGAAGGCGCGATCCAGCCACCAGGTCGTCCCCGCCTCGGGCCGGAACGATGCGGTCCACTTGGAGTCGCCGACATGGGCTTTGACCTGGCCATCGAGCTCCTTGCCGAGGGCCTGAAAACGGGCCTGGTCGAAATAGGCCGCCCGGTCCCGGCCATGGGCCGTGACGGCGACAAGGTTTTTGGAGCCGAACACGGCGCCGGCGCCGCCCCGGCCGAAGTTCCGGTGCTTGTCGTTGGTCAGGCAGGCGAAGGCGACCCGGTTCCAGCCGGCCGGACCCAGGCAGACCGTCGAGGAACCCGGATGGAGTCCGGCCAGAATGTCGGTGATAGCCGAAGCGGTCTTGGGAACCTTGGCCCCGCCGACATCCTCGAACAGCTCGTCCTCGGCGTCGAGGATGGCGACCCGGCCCTCGGACACGAGAATGCGGACGGGCCGGTCGGCCCGGCCGTCGATGACGAGGTGGTCCAGGCCGGACCGCTTAAGCATATTGGGAAAGACGCCGCCGGCGCTGGCGTGGGTCAGGAGTCCGAACAACGGGGCGTGGGCCGGCAGCCAGGCGGCCGGCTCGGGCGAGCGGGTCATGGTTCCGATGAACGAGCAGGAGCCCCGGCCCGCCGTCGCCACATGGGTATCGTTGACCGGGCCGTTGCCGAGGATGATCCGGTTCGCCGGGTTAAGCGGATCGCGGACCGGTCCGTTCCGCTTGAGATGATCGTAGAGGAGAAGGGCCTGGACGCCCCGGCCGCCCAGGTAGTCGCGGTAGAGGGCGGGGTCGGCCGGCTCGACGCGGACGGCGCGGTTCCCCAGGTCCACAAAGGCGATCCGGCCCCGGTAGCCGAAGAATCCGTTCTGGAACGGAAGCATGATAACTCCTTATTAAAAATATTAATATTAATAAACGGGGAAAGAAAAGGCCGGCGAGGGCCTCGGAGGCGGCGTCGACCGCGCGAAGGCGAAATTCACATGGGCATTATACGAAGATTAAAACCGGGAGGCAAGGCCGCGGACGCCCTCAGTTGGAGATGTTCTTCTGGATGGCCGATATGATATACCCGTCGTAGGCGACGACGAGCTCGAGCTTCCAGGGCGTCAACCGGATCAGCTCCTTGAGGAGCTCCGGGTCCTTGGGCTGGGAGGCGGCGATGATGAGGAGGTCCCCTCCCCTCTTCTCGACCGGGACGACTTCGAGCCGCTTCTCGACGTCAAACGGCAGCAGGGCCAGCGTTTCGGGGGGGATGTTGATCTGGGAAAGGTCGACCCATGCGCAGCCGAGTTGAGAAGCGAGGGCGAGGCAGATATCGTTGGGGGTCACGTACTTGAGATCGACCAGGATCTGGCCCAAGCGCTTGTTCCGGAACTCCTTCTGGATACAGAGGGCGCTGTCGAGCTGATCCCGGGAGATATAGCCGGCCTCGATCAGGAGCTCTCCGAGTTTGACGGTCCGCTCCCGCTGTTTCTTCAGGGATTCGTCGAGCTGGACCTGGCTGATCATGGCCTTTTCGACCAGGATCGTCCCGATCCGCTTCGCCCGATTCTCGGCCTGGACCTGGCCGGCTTTCTCGAGCTGCCCGTTGCTGATTTTGCGTTCGTCGACGAGGATTCGGCCCAGGAGTTTCCGCTGTTCGATGTTCCTGACGAAGCGGGCGTTGATATAGATCCGTTCGCTCGGGTCGGCCGGGTTGAGGGGCATCATGAAGAAGCCCTTGTCGTTGGGGTTGTACTTGACCGTCGAGCCGGTCAGGAGTTCTCCGTCCTGGAGCTCGACGGCGAGTTTGAGGGCGACCGAACTGGCGAAGGTCGATTGGTCGATCGTCTCCCGGTGCACTGGGGACTCGGGCAGCGCATCGGCGTCCTTTTTCAGGAACAGGATCTTCTTAACTTCGTCCAGGCGGATGGTCAGGACCTCAAGCTCCCCCCCCGCGGTCTCGACCTGGAGGGGAAAGGTCTGTTTGTTGACGTTGAAGAAAAGGGCCTTCCCCGCCTTGGACTTCCCGTCGGCGAAATAGACGATGACCGGGTTCATTCGGAGTCTCCCTTGGTTTAAAGATATCCCAAGACATCCCCAGGGTCAAGCCATTAGAGCCATCAATCCGCTTGACAGTCGGGACCGGCCGCACTATAAGGTTAAAGGACTCTGAGGATCATTATGTGCGGAATAGTTGGAATCGTTTCGGAAAAAGCGTTCTCGTCTCGGACGCTCCTCGAACGGCTCAAGCGGCTCGAGTACCGAGGTTACGACTCCTACGGCGTTTTCGACGGCCGCGAAGTGCGCAAGCGCATCGGCGGCATCCGGGTCGAGGGCCGGGGCCGGAGCACGGCCGGGATCGCCCACACCCGTTGGGCCACCCACGGCGGCGTCAGCGAGCGGAACGCCCATCCCCATCTGTCCTGCGACGGCCGGATCGCCATCGTCCATAACGGGATCATCGAAAATTACGAGGAGATCAAAAAGGACCTCGTCCGCAAGGGCCACAGCTTCGCGAGCGAGACCGACTCCGAGGTCATCGCCCACCTCCTGGAAGACCTCCTGCGGCGCCGCTCGATCGAGGAGGCGCTCCCGGCCCTTATCCGCGCCCTGGTCGGGACCTTCGCCGTCCTGATCATGATCAAGGGGCGGGACAAGATCTACGCTATCAAGCGGGATTCCCCGCTCGTCCTGGGGACGGCCGACGGCCGGACCATCCTCGCCTCCGACATCTACGCTTTTTCCGACTGGACGAATCGGGCCGCCTTCTTCGACAACGACGAAATCGCCGTGGTCGGGCCGGACGGCCACCGCTTCTTCGACCGGAACGGGAAGCGGATTCGGAAGCCGCTCCGGACTTTCCGCTGGGAGGAGGAGCGGACCGGCAAACGGAGGGCCAAGCACTACATGCTCAAGGAGATCCTTGAGGAGCCGTCCGTCGTCCGCCGGCTGCTGTTCTCGCTCGGCCACGACCAGAAGCCGGCTTTCCATAAGCTCCTCCGGCTCATCCGCCGCTCGCGGAAAGTCATCTTCGCCTCCTGCGGGACGTCCTACCACGCGACGCTGCTCGGAGCTTACTATCTCCACCAAGTCGGGATGGAGGTTCAAACACTGATTGCCTCCGAGTTCCGCCACTTCGCCAAGGTCGACCGCGACACGCTCATCGTCGCCGTCAGCCAGAGCGGGGAGACGATGGACGTCATCGACGCCCTCAAGTACGCCCAAGCCAACGGAGGACGGATCGTCAGCATCGTCAACGTCCCCCATTCGACCATCCAGCGGATGAGCGAGCTGAGCCTCAACATCCTGGCCGGCCCCGAGATCTGCGTCGCCAGCACCAAGGCCTTCGTCAACCAAGCGGCCCTCCTGCTCAAGCTCGCCCAGGCCTTCGGGTTCAAAGTCAATTGCGACAACCTGCCGGACCGGATTCAAACCTTATTTAAGGCCAGGGCCAAAATCAAGGCCATCGCCGAGCGGATCGCCCGTTCCAAGGACGCCTATATCATCGGCCGCGGGCTGACCTATCCGATCGCCCGGGAGATCGCCCTCAAGATCAAGGAGACGAGCTACATCCACGCCGAGGGCATGATGGGCGGGGAGCTCAAGCACGGGACGATCGCCCTGATCGAATCGGGGACGCCCGTCGTCAGCCTCATCAACAACAACGACGCGGACATCATCTCCAACACCAAGGAGGTCGAGGCCCGCGGCGCTAAAATCTTCATCCTGACCAACCACCCGACCCTGGGCGGAAGCGAAGACACGGTCCATATCAAGACCGGGAACGACGGCAAGTTCGGAATCCTGGCCGCCGTGGCCGGGCAACTCATCGCCTACTACGCGGCCGACGCCCTGGGCCGGCCCATCGATAAACCCCGCAACCTGGCCAAGTCGGTGACGGTCAAATGAGCCGGGTCGCGGCCGCCCTTTTTCTCCTTGCGGCCTTCCTTCCGGTCCTGACTGCGGCCCAGGAAGCGACCTTTGCCGCGCCGCCGACCGAGAAAGCCCGCTTCTTCTTCGGATTCACGGCCTGCCGGACGTCACCGGGCGGCGAACTCGACGGAAAGCTCGTCCTCGGCGATCCCGTCTACGCCTACTTCCTGCCCCGGCTCGACCCCAGCGCCGGGTTCTCCGTCCAAGGGGGAGCGGCTCTCAAATCCGGGATCTGGAGCGCCGGCTACTTTCAGTCGTCCCATAACGCTTATTTCCAAGGATGGGAACGGTCGGCGACATTGCACGCCGTCGAGATCGAGGGCAAGGGGTATTTGATCCGGGCAAGACCGGTCCGACCCTTCCTCCTGGCCGGATTCAGCATCCCCTGGCTCACGGTCAAGGACGGCTCCCTCAAAGGGGACGCTGTCTACGACGCCCACTATATCGGGCTGGGCGTCAAAGTTGGAGCGGGACTGGCTGCCCAGATCGTCCCCAGAGTCATCCTGACGGCGGGCCTCCACTACCGCTATCTCGCCCTTCTCTACGTCAAGGGCGGGGGAAAAGCCCGGGACGTCGCGAACCTCTATGTCGACCGGTTCGGGCCCAAGCGGCGCAGCTTTATTAAGGTCCCCTCCACCGGCTGGGAGATCGGCCTGGTTTTCACGCTCTGAGCCTCAACTCCAATCAAGACGCAGAATCTCCCCCCATGATGGTCCATCCTTCAAGATTTCCCCCCAAAAAATAACCCCGCCGGAGGTCTTTCGACTGATCCAACGGGGACTAGATTCTGAATAAATAATAAGCCTTTGAATCCTAAAAGTCAACTTTTCGTTGGCCCTCAAGATATTAGACGGCGGATACAAATATCTATCTCATAGGAACTCAGGGCCGAAGAGATTGGGGCTATCCCTATCTCAAGGCCGGACGCTGAGCCCTAAGTTGAAGACTCGGCTGATCCCGGCCATCGCAGGAAGCCCGAGATTCCGCCGGGAGCGTCGTTTTTTTCCAAAGCGCCCTGCTCGGGAGTCTGTGGTAAGATTAGAGCAAAACCATGCTCTCACCGCGCGCTTTTCGATCCGTTGGTCTGAGTCTCGTAATCCTCGGCGCCGGAGCGGCGCCGCTCCGGGCTTTCGACCAACGGGAGATAGGCGTCAAGCTCCTCGCCGACGAGGAATTCCGGTCCGCGCCCGACTGGCGGGTAAGGGCGGAGTCCCGGATCCGGTCGGTCTCATCCGATTTCGAGCGGCTGTTCGGAATCCGGTTCACGGTCCGCAGGGCCGATGCTTGGATCTCCGAGCCCTCCTTGGACGGCCTGGACAAGATCGCGCGCGCCGCCGATGCCGGCATCGACAAGGAGGGTTGCGAGATTCTGATCGTCTTCACGAACCAAGAGGGAATGGGAACGGCCTACACGGGTTACACTCTGTTCAAGGAAGGAATCATCGCCTTGCTGGATCGCCGGCTGTCGCCGACCGGCTTCGGAATCCTGAAGCACGAATTGGGGCATGTCTTCGGCGCCGTCCATGTTCCCGATCCCGAGTCGGTCATGGATTATTTCGTCCAAGGGAATGACTTCGATGCCCGGAACCGGGAAATCATCCGCTTATGCAGGGAGCGCGCCTTCAACGGCGTCGATTTTCCGCTCCCCCGCGGAAACTGGGGGGCTTTGGCGGCGATCTACGAGACCCTCGGCTCGGCGGTCCAGGCCGCGCTCGGCGGCAAGGACCGTACGGACCGGCTCAAGCCCGGCATTCGGGGCGCGACCGGGCCGGACGGCAGGATGGATCCGTTCCATCTCGACGACCCCTACCTCATGCTGGCCCAGATCCGGCTCGAACAGAAACGATTCGAGGAAACCCTCGAAGCCTGCCGGACCGCCCTTGCGATCAACCCGGACAACTTGGAAACCCGCAACCTGATCGGGATCGCCCGCCGGAGACAGGGCGCGATCGGCGATGCGGTGGAAATCTACGGCGCCATCTTGAAGAAGAATCCCGATCAACCCAAGGTGCATTACAACCTGGGAATCGCCCTGGCCAAGCGGGGCGACCTCGAGGAAGCCCGCGCCGCCTACAAGCGGGCCCTGGCCCTCAAGCCCAATTTCGCCGAGGCCCACAACAACCTCGGCGAGCTCGCCCTGAGGAACGATAAGAAGGAGGAAGCCAAGGCCGCGTTTCTCAAAGCCTTGGAGAATTGCCCCTCCTTCGCCCTGGCCCGCGCTAACCTGGCCGAAGCTTATCTCCTGGACAAGGACCGGGAGCGGGCCTTGGCCGAGGTCAGGGCGGCCATCGACTCGGATCCCGGCCTGCCCTCGGCCCACAACGTCCTGGGCAACATCCTCCACGATCAGGGACTGACCGAGGAGGCCGTCGCCTCATACCGGAGAGCTCTCGATCTCAACCCGGACTACGATAAAGCCTATTTCAACCTGGGGATCTGTCTCTTCGACCTCGACCGGATCGAAGAGGCGGCCTCGCAATTCCGGAAGGCGCTGGAGCTTAATGCCCGATTCGCCGAAGCCCACGCCAGCCTGGGATACTGCCTCCTCCGCGACAAGAAACCGGACGAGGGCATTCGGGAGATCCGCCTGGCCCAGGAGCTCGGCTTCCGCTCCGCCAAGACCCATCTCAACCTCAGCTTCGCCTTCCTCGAGAAGGGAATGCCGGCCGAGGCGATCGCCGAAGCCCGGCGGGCCCTGGAGCTCGATCCGAAGCTGGCGCTCGCCCGCAACAACCTGGGGATTGCCTTCGCCAGGCTGGGGCGAAACGAAGACGCCTTCCGCGAGCTGGGAGAGGCCGTCGCGATAGACCCGAACTGCCGGGACGCTCTCTGGAACCTCGGAAACCTTTATTTCCAGGCAGGGCGGTTTGACCGGGCGCTCGACCTCTATCTCAGGATGGAGCGCCTCGACCCCCGGAACGGCGCCCTCCTCAACAATATTGCCGTCGCTTACTATAGGCTTGAATCCTACCGGCCGGCCTGGGAGTACGCGAAGAAAGCTGAGGCGGCCGGATTCGCGATCCACCCCGATTTCCTGTCGGAACTCAGGAAAAAGCTCGGCCCCGGTCCCGGCCGATGCGGCGGATGCGCTTAGGAGGACGCTAGGCTCCGGCCGCCCGCTCCAGCCGCTTCAGGACGGCGAACATGAAACCGGCCGAGAGGATACAGGCGACGACACAAATCATCCACAGGGACCAGAGGGGAACCCGCATCCAGAGATAGCCGACGACGCCGACCAGGTTCATGCCGATGGCGGTGGCGGCGAACCAGCCGCCCTGCATCAGGCCTTTATATTTGGGCGGCGCGACCCGGGATACGAACGAAATGCCGATCGGGCTCAGAAACAACTCCGCGATCGTCAACATGAAGTAGGTCGAGATCAGCCAGTAGACCGAGACCTGCGAGCCGGCCGGGGCGACCAGACCGCCCAGCGCTTTGGGACTGGGGAGTTTCAGCGAACCCACGACGAGGACGGTGA